>Ga0310696_10000092_pt1 | contig 153613 bp, 261 predicted proteins | sample AusTroGonzalo_MG_4_FD_203885 | JGI IMG/M metagenome (GOLD analysis project Ga0310696, IMG submission 203885) | Bovine rumen microbial communities from tropical cattle in Woodstock, Queensland, Australia - Gonzalo_02 (v2) (version 2) | ecosystem: Host-associated > Mammals > Digestive system >...
GAACCTGAACCGGAATCAAAGACTTATTATTATAATATATTGGTAATAGATAATGATAATGATAACCCAATATCAGGAGTTGGAGTCAAGTTGTATAAAAATATTGGTACAACTCCCTGGAAAAAGTATAAATGTAACTATTGTGGATATGTTTATGGGGATTATTATCTTTCTGTAATTGGTGCTACTTGTCCAAACTGTGGTAACCAAATAATTGTGGAGCAGACTATAAACACTACTACAAATGCAAATGGATTCATATCCATCCCAATGGAAAATCAAATATCAGCACCTTCCAATATATATGCAAGGATTGATGATTCCACTAAACCAGAGGGATATGAAGATGGAGAAGAGGGTAATTATGTAGTTCCAATGGATAATGAAAGTACACCTGGATGTACTATTGCACTTACACCAATTCAACCTGACTATTATACTTTCCATTTTAGGTTCATTGACAAAATTTCAAAATTTGCCATTGGCAATATGTCTGTCAGAAGGGGAAATGTTGGAAATTCATTTTCTATTGGAACAGTGGATGGTTATGGAAACTATGTATATACCACCACTGATATAAGTTTTGAATTATATATCCCAGAACAGTCAGGATACAAGAGTTTTCATGAACAATATACTTATACCTCCGGAAGTTACTATGAAATAGAACTTGAACCCAAGAATACAATAAGGGTTATGGATGGTGACATACCAAAGGGAAATATCAGGGTTAAGATAACATATAAGGAAAACAATGAGGATAGGGAATGGACATTTGTAACATTTAATGAAGATGACAATAAAGGTTATATACAAACTTTATCTTCAACTGTATATGATTCTGGTAATAAATATTGGGTAGAAGTAATAGGTTATTCCAGTATTGGAAAATATATATTACCTGGAGATAACATACTTGATGTATCTCAAATTCCAGATTCAGGAGATGAACCGGTGATACCAGATGATACTGATAGAATTGTAAAATCAGTATATGGAAACTTTGAAGAAGTGTCTGTCAAAAATATCAAGGAACATATCAATATTGGAAATGAGGTTCTGGAAGAGATATATAAAAACAATTATAATAATGAACAGATTGATGTAGAGGGCAATAAGGTATCATATAAAGGTGGAAATGATTATAGAATCAAGATTGTTGACCCTGATTCCATAAATGTGTATGATATATTTGAGGGTACATATATTGATACCAATGACAGTCAAAATTCAATAGGTTCAATGGACATCAAGTTAAAAGATGATCCTAATGAATTGAGATTGAAGATAATTAACAGATATTCCGGTTATTATAATCCTATTTTCAAGGATATCCTGTTTTATAACAATATGGTCACAAAGGATGGTGTGAAATGTCCTTATTCAAACACATCATTTGATTACAACTATAAGGATAACTATGGTAAGTTTGGAGTAATCAACAATATGTGGTTTCATAAGGCAAATGACAATAAGAAAATCAGGATTATCAATACAACTGAACCATATTATCCATTAACTGGACAATATGCCCTTGATAGTAGGGATTATAACATCTTTGAGACTAATTGGGATAACAGACATTATACCAAACAGGTTGATGTTGAAACATCTCAACCTTGTGACAACATAAGCAGTATGAAGGATGGTCTGTGTATGTTTGGATCCAAGTATCTCAATGTACCTGAAACTATAGAAATAAATTATCTCACACTTGGACTGGATTCCAGTTGGAATGGTGAATGGAATGATGATTATATCACACAACCCAAGATGTGTCCCGGTGAGATTATGTTCAAGGAAGTGAATGGTAACAGTGTTGATTTTTATATATTCCTGAAGAAGAGAATAATAAGATTCTTCCAGGAAATATTGTATGATGAATTCAAAAAGTATATTTCAAACCAACATTCATTTGGTAATAAAGAAGGTATTGAGGATGACATTGAGGAATATGTGGAAAAGAACATTTTGAAACTCTACAGACTTGAAAGGGTGAGAGTTTTTGTCAGAAGAATAAAGAGAGGTATACATGACAGCAAGATTGAGAACAACTATGGTGCTTATCTTGATAAGAATGTCACATATTTCAGACAGCATGGTTTTGTGGAGACAAACAATGTTAGACTGACCAAAATCAACACAGATGCCTTTGACAGGAAACTGGTATATAACCTGAAAACCGGATACCAGGAAGATTTCGGATTTGCCTTTATTTTGAGAAAGATATAAAAATTGATTCATATGGAAAATGTATTGAGACTTCCGGTAAATGAATACTGGTACAATCTGATAAAGGATGGTGAACTGACCCATGATTATAGGGAGGTGAAACCATATTGGGAAAAGAGACTTGAAGACAAGACCTATGATGTGGTTGAGTTCTACCATAGGTTCAAGAAGGATATTCCCCCTATGAGGTTCAAGTTTGAATGGATAAAGAAAGGAAGACTGGTGAACTACAATATGGATGCCTATATAATCAAGTTTGGAGAAAGGATCGAACGGTAAATGTAATGATATGGCAAAAGATCATCAGCAACAGAGAATACCCGGAATAAGATGTCCTTATTGTGGTAATTTTATTCCGACATCAATACAACAGATTTTATTTTCATCCTGTTTGTTCTGCCCCACCTGTGGACTTAAACTCAACATAGATAAAAGGAAATCAGATAAGGCATTACAGATTCTTGCAAAGGTTGATGAAGCACAAAGAAGGGTGGAAGATGCTTCCCGTTTCAGAAACAGTATAACTCCAAAAGAGGAAAGTGGGTTTACGGATGAACAGGTTGAAACCATAAACAGTGCATTGAATGATATAATCTTTGAGGACCTGGAAGTAAAAGAGACTGAAAACTAATCAGTCTCTTTTTGTTATATTTACTGTGTTAAACAGTTTAATATGGAGAAATATACAAAAGAGAATCCTTTAAAAGTATTCACCACATTTTCCGGTTATGACTCACAATGCCTGGCCTTGAAGAAAGCAGGTATTCCCTTTGAACTGATAGGGTGGAGTGAGATTGAGAAGAGGGCGATTGAAGCCCATAACCTCATATTTCCTGAATATAAGGACAGGAATTATGGTGACATATGCAAGATAGACTGGGAAAATGTCCCTGATTTTGATTTCTTTACTTATTCATCACCTTGTTTTGTTGCAGGTACATTGATACAGACAAAAGAAGGATTGAAAAATATTGAAGATATTGAAGAAGGTGATGAGGTATTAACTCATACAAACACTTACCATAAGGTTATTACACCTATGGATAAGTTATTTGGAGGTACATTATATCACATTAAATCTGCTAATGGTGAAATAATATGTACACCAGAACATCCATTTTATGTAAGAGAATTATCTTATAAGTATGTTGACAGAAAACATAATAAAGTAAGAGAGTTTGGTAATCCTATTTGGAAACAGGCAAAAGACCTTACAAAGAAAGATTATCTTGGTACACCAGTTAATCAGGAATCCAAACTTCCTGAATGGAATGGTGTTGAAGACAACAGATGGGGACATCACAAGAATTCAAACAAGTTATCAGAACTTTTCACAAACAACAGTTTCTGGTATCTTATGGGTAGATATATTGGTGATGGTTGGACAAATAAAACTGTTAATAAATCAACAGGGGAAATAGGTTCAAGAGGAATAAAAATATGTTGTAGTAAAAAGAAAGAAACAGATAAAACAACTCTTGGAAATGCCTTAAATAATTGTGGTTTGAATTATTGTGTTGTTGAAGAAAGAACAGTATATAAATTTCAGATTGTTTCAAAAGAGATTTGGGAATTTGTTCAAAGATATGGAAGTGGAGCAGATGGAAAATTTATAGATATTGATACAATAAATTTACCAACTGAATATCTTAAATCATTTGTTGATGGTTATCTTGACAGTGATGGTTATTATAACAAAAGAGATAATACTTATGGTATAACAACAGTAAGTAAGAAACTTGCATATACATTTGGACAGTGTATAAATAAAGTTTATCACAAGCCTGTTAGAATGCAATTTTGTAAATTACCAGATACACATATTATTGAAGGAAGAATTGTAAATCAAAAGAGTTTTTATCAGGTTAGATTTAAAATTGAAACCCATAAACAAGACCAGGCATTTTATGAAAATGGATATATATGGTCTCCTGTTAATACACATAAAAATGGTATAACAACAGAATTTGTTGATTCTTGTGTAGTATATAATATGGAGGTTGATGGAGATAATTCATATGTAGCTAATAATTATATTGTACATAATTGTCAATCATTCAGTATTGCCGGTAAGATGCTTGGTGGTGAGGAAGGTTCGGGTACCAAGTCATCACTCCTGTGGGAATGTAAGAAGGCAATTGACATCAAGAAACCAAAATACCTGATGTTGGAGAATGTAAAGAACCTGGTATCAGAAAGGTTTATGGAGACATTCAATCTCTGGCTCAAATACCTGGAATCAAGAGGTTATACCAATTACTGGAAGATACTGAAAGGTTCTGACTATGGTATTCCCCAGGACCGTGAGAGGGTGTTCTGTGTATCCATCCTGAAACCGGAGGGTGAATTTGTGTTCCCGAAGGGATGGAAATTGGATAAGAATACCCTTGATTTTATGCAGACCAAGGAGGAGATAGGCCAGGATCTCTGGGATAAGTTGGTTGACCCCCAGGAGAATACTGACATCTATATCAGGGACAATGAACAGTTCAAGAAATTCGCAGCAATACAGAAATGAGTAGGATAAAGGAAGAAAAGAAGGTAAAGGGTAAACAGTCCAACTATGTAAACACCAATGTGAAGGAGTTTGACGGTGACAGTTGGGCAACTGAAACAAACCTGTTTGGTGAGACCCCAGAAGAGGCCACCCCAGAGAAGTTCCCCCATCTGGTACAGTTGGGTAATCTCCATATTGACAGGACAGGATTCTACAATCCTCAGGATACCAGAGTATATTCCCCAAAGGGTACATGCCCCACACTCACACTGTCATTCAGTCCCAGATTCCTTATTCTTGATGATGGGGAATACAAGGTCAGGAGACTGTCTGGATTTGAGTCAATGAGACTGATGGGATGTGAGGATGAGGATATCCAGAAACTGGTTGATGGTGGACTCAGCAACAACCAGTTGGCACAATTGGCTGGAAACAGTATTGTTGTTAATATAATGAGTGAAATGTTCAAAAGTATGATAAAAGTTTAAGAGTGTGAAATTTCACACTCTTTTAATTTTTTAATATAAATCATCAATTATATGATGTTTCCAAGCCCACAAATATGCACCATAACTATTCTTTCTGAATTCAGACCTATTATTATATTTTTCTGCTTCTTTTCTTACAGATTCTTCATCCCAGTAACTCCTCACATTACTAAATAAATCATCAAGAAGTTTGTGTTTTCTGGCCCATTGGTATGCACTCCCATTTCCTCTTGCAAATTGAAGTTTTGTGTCATATTTGGATGCTTCTTTTCTTATTAAATCTTCTGTCCATAAAAAATTTTCTCCAAATAAGTCATCAATAATTTTATGTTTTACTGCCCAATTGTATGCAGATTTACATCCTACTTCAAATTGTTTTTTACTATCATATTTAGATGCTTCATCTTTAACAGATTCTTCATCCCAATGTTTTGTATTTAATTTACCAAACAATTCATCAAGAAGATTATGTTTTCTGGCCCATTCATATGCACCACCATATTTTTTATGAAATTTTTCTCTTGAGTCACATTTTAATGCTTTCTCTCTAACAGATTCTTCATCCCAATCATGTAGATTCAAATCACCAAATATATCAGTCATTATCTTATGATTATTTGCCCAATTGTATGCGGGTTCACACCCATCTTTAAATTCTTTTCTTGTTTTATATTTAGATGCTTCTTTTCTTACAGATTCTTCATTCCAAATATTGCGATTTGTTTTACCAAACAATTCATCAAGAATTTTATGATTTAATGCATATTTGTAAGCAGACCCACATCCCTTGAAAAATTGTGTACGGGTTTCATATTTAGATGCTTCAGCCCTGACAGTTTCATTTGTCCAATGTGTGTTATTTATTGTACCTAATGAACCACTTCCAATACCTGTTTTACCTTTATTTAACATAAAATATCCTTCACCTTGATATTTGTGCTTATAAAAATCTTCCATATCTTGAGCATCAATGGGTGATAAGTTTTCTTCTAAATATATTGGGTCTGGAACATCTTTACCAATACTTGTAAAATAGTTATATACAACAGTATGTCTTTCTCTACCTCTAAATATACCTGTTTTATGTGAATTGTGTCTTTCTTCTTTATTAACAGTTAATCCTACATAAGCAACCTTATTGTCCTCATCAATATATGCATATATACATCTTGGTCTATCATCTTTTATTTTTAATAACCAATCAAAAGATTTAATTAAGTGATGTGATTTTGCATATTCAAATGCATCAGGACTGTTTTTCTTGAAATCAGATAGTGTATCAAATTTTGCCGCCTCATTAGATACACTATCTTTATCCCAATCAAAAATATCATTTGATTGTTTAATTGATTCTTTAATTAACCATGAATTAAAATCAGGTATAACATACAAATTTATCATAAAATATTTATGGAGAATTTGTTATATTTAGATTGATAATTTATCAAACATTAATGTTATGGATAAAAAAGATGTAGTTTACTTTTCAGTTAACAACTGGTTTTGTGGTAGGGATTATCCTCCTCTTAAGTGTTTCAAGAAATGGTTGGGTGATGACTTTATCCAGTCATTCAGAAATGATGAATGGTGTAAAGAGAACAAACTGTGTGTCTATTATGGATGTGTGGATATGAGTTCTAATTACACAGTATCTGCCCCAAGGGAATGGGTTGAAAAGAACTGTCCTGAACTTCTTACTGATGAGGAATACACATATCCTGTAAGAAGGAGTAAGTGGAAGAAAAGTCTCTTTGGAAAGGGTAAAATGATATGGGAAACCATTGAGGAGAAAAGAAAGTATTCTGATTTTGTCTATGTTCCTGAGGACCCGGATGATACCCCAGATTGTGACAGAGTAGGTGATATGCCTTTCAGGGAGTATTGTGAAGAGAACTTCGGATCTGAATATTATGATACCGGTTGGTGGGATAATGATGTTGAGGATGATGAGGATGAAGGTGATTCAGATGAATAACTGATGGCAAATTTTCAACCAATCATAAAATGGAGTGGAAGTAAGAGGAGTCAGTGTGATGAAATACTGTCTTACTTTCCACAGAAGATAGACACATACTATGAACCGTTTTGTGGTGGTTGTTCTATGTTGATGTGTCTGCTTAATTCCGGATGGAATGTGAAGAGATATGTCTGTTCTGACCTCAATGGTGACCTCATAAATCTCTGGAATGAGATAAAGGACAATCCTGAAAAAGTTTATACCACTTATGTCAATTTGTGGAATGAACTGAATAAGGATGATGATGTTGACAGAAAGAGGAAGTTCTTTGAAGAACAGAGGGATATCTACAACAAGGAACATTCACCATATGTATTCTTTTTCATAATGAGGACTACCACAAACGGTATGCCCAGGTACAACAGGAATGGTGAGTTCAACAATGGTTTCCATCTGACCAGGAATGGTATTGAACCCCAGAGACTTGAACCAATCCTTATGGACTGGAGTAACAAGTTGAAGAAATTCAGGGTGGAGTTCAGACATTGTTCATATGAGGAGATCCTGGATCAGGCAAAAGAAGGTGACCTGGTGTATATGGATCCCCCTTACTTCAATACAAAAGGTATGTATTATGGTGGAATAGACTTCCCTGTATTGTTCTCAAACCTCAAATCATTGTGTGACAGGAATATCAGGTATGTGATGTCATTTGATGGAAAGTCCGGTAATGTTGACAATACTTGTGATGTACCTGAAGATTGTTATGTTTCCCATATGTACATCAAAAGCGGAAACTCATCATTCAAGAGAACCATAGGAAAGGACAAAAATGCCATTGTGTATGAGAGTCTTTATCTCAACTATAAAGAAAATAATTTGTATAATATAAGATTGTGGTAATATGAAAGTATTTTTAGGTGGCACCTGTGCCGAATCAAAATGGAGGGAAATTATAATGCCCCAGTTACAGTGTAAGTATTTCAATCCTGTTGTGGAAGACTGGACACCGGAGTGCCAGGAGAATGAAGAAAGGGAGAAGATAATCTGTGATTATCATCTTTATGTGATCACCCCAAAGATGAAGGGTGTGTTCTCAATTGCAGAGGTCGTCAATGATTCACATGAACTTCCAAATGGCCACTGTGTCTTCTGTGTCACAAAGGAAGAGGATGACAGGGATTGGACAAAGGGTGAGATGAAGAGTCTTGATGCAACAGCAAAGATGGTTGAGAAAAATGGAGCAAAGGTTTGCAAAAATCTTGATGAGGTGGTTAATTACCTGAATACAATGAACTCAATGGATGAGGTCAAATCACAGAAACATTCATTGGATTATTATGTAAAGAGGACTGATCATCTGGTATCACTCTACAATAGACTTGTACATGAGATTCTTCCTGAGGGTTGGTATTGTACAGCAATGGATTGCTGGACTTGTGAGGAGGAGGAACTTGCAGAATGTATCTCCAGACTTCACAGACCATTTGTACAGAGGATTATCAAGAGAAAGAACCTATGAAAGAGATAAGAACTAAACTGTTTTCCTGTGGGTTGAACAAAAACGGAAGGGTTTATCCCAAGGAAGTGATGGAGAATGCTTTGGAAAACCTCAAGGAAAATGGAGGTTGGGGACTTCTGTGTCACCCTGGTACAGAATATGGTAAATTGGAGGATTCCATTGGAAAGGTTGATGAGATCAAGATGGATGAGAAGGGAGATGTGTTCGGAAAGGTATTGTTATTTGACAATCCTTCTGGAAAGGTATGTCAGACAATATTGGATAATGTGGATACATCATCTATAGAAGTTACTCCTGTTGGGTATGGTGAGGTTGAAGATGGTGTTGTCAAGAGTTTTGATATAACTCATTTTAATATAAAGTTATGAAAATAAAATATAGTGAAGACAATTCTTTGAAACAGGTCATATATGAATCTGACAGAAAAAGATTAAGAGATGGTGATTCCATAACAATTCCTTCTGATTATTCCAATACCTGGATAGAAGAAGATGTTACATTGGAACAACTTCAAAAATATGTCAATAAAGGATATGCAATAAAAATTAATTGTTAAATGAAAAAAGAAGTAAAATCAGAAGAAAAGAATACTGCTGTCATTCCAAGTATTGAATACCTGAAGAGTGTCACTGTTAAGTTCAAGAAACTCACATCAAATGCAGTGATTCCTGCATATGCTCATAATGGTGATGTGGGTATGGATATTACTGCGACAATGATTGAATATGATGTTGATAAGGATTTGTATATCTATCATACTGGTCTGTCCTGTGAAACGGAATATGGATATGGTATATTCCTCTTCCCAAGAAGTTCAAACTGTAAGACAGAGGCATATCTGACCAACCATGTTGGCATTGTTGACAGTGCAATCTACAGGGGTGAACTCCAACTCAGGTACAAGAACAGGAAACCTTACAGAAAGACTCTCTGGGAGAGGTTGAGAGGTAAGATCAATTCAAAGAGAGTCCTGAAGTTAGCACCTTATCAACCTGGTGACAGAGTGGGTCAGATGGTGGTACTTCCTTATCCTAAAGTAAATATCCAGGTAGTGGATGAACTGTCAGAGACAGAAAGGGGAACCGGAGGTTTTGGATCAACTGGAAAATAATTACAAAAAAGGAAGTGAAATGAACTTCCTTTTGTTATTTTTATGTAAATTGATTTTATATGGCAGTAAATAATTTGAAAACCATTCTGTGGGAGGAGAAGTACAGACCCCAGAATTTGAAAGAACTCATTGTTCCCCAGAGAATCAGGACCATCTTTGAGAAGGGTGTTATACAGTCTATGTTGCTGCATGGTACTGCCGGTATCGGTAAGACCAGTGCTGCGAAAGCGATCTGCAAACAGTTCCAACACAATACTCTTTATCTCAATATGTCAGAGACCACCGGTGTTGATACAATCAGGGAGACTATTATGGAATTTGCTATGAATCAGTCAATCCTCCATTATGACAACCCTATCAAGGTGGTTATCCTGGATGAGATGGATGGTATGTCACAGCAGGCTTATGCTGCATTGAGGGCAACAATGGAGAAGTGTTCTGTAAACACCAGGTTCATAGGTACCTGTAATTACATAGAGAAGATTCCAGATCCAATCCAGTCCAGATTCCTGATGATTGACTTCAACTTCACATCAGAAGAGATGAAAGAAGTTCAGGCAGGTCAGATGAAGAGGGTCATTGAGATTTGTAAGAAGGAAGGTCTCACTATTTCCAGGGAAGCAATAACCAAGTTGGTATTCACATATTTCCCGGATTTCAGAGGTATTGTAAAGAAACTCCAGAGGTTTGCTCTTGAAAACAAGACAAGTATTGAGGAATCAGACATCAAGGATACAGTAGCAGAATATGCTGAACTTTATGATATGATTATCACTGGGGATAATCCTGTTGAGAACTATAAGTTTGTGATGAAGAATTATTCCAACTGTGTGGATGAAGCACTTGCATCACTTGGTCATCCTTTCATTGAGTATATCCTGAAGACTAAACCAAACCTTATGGGTAAGATACCTGTAATTTCAGTTCTCAATGCTAAATATCAGCAGAATATAAAACTGTGCATTGACCCGGTTATAGTTCTTCTTGCCAATATTTTTGAGTTACAGACTGAAATGCAGAAATAATTAACTTTTTTGATAAAAAAATTTGAAAAAGGAGAGGATTTGACCTCTCTTTTTGTTATCTTTACAAAAGACTAATAAAGATTACATATGGGTAAAATTTACAATGACATTGAAAAGAATGAAGAAGGTACTGTAGAGAATATGATAGATGATATTCTGTCAGTGGGTTCATTGGTATTGGAAAGGGAGATAAAGTTCCGTGAAAATGAAGTGAACCGTGTCTATAACATTATGGACAAAGTTGACTACAGGACTGTACTTCTTGTTGGTGATTTTGGTTCGGGTAAGAGAAGTGTCATAGAAGGATATGTCAATAAACTCAATAAGAATGTCAGGAGAGACAAGGTTATTGAGATTGATTTTGATGATATATGTTCAAAGACACAGAATGGTGGTGATTTTACAAAAATCATCAATGATGTTTTTTATGCCGCTACCAACAATGAGACATTTGAAATCACTCTTGTTGTGAACAGACTTGCCCATCTTCTTAATCTCAACTGTTATGGTAATGCGGGTTTCTCATTTGTAAATACACTTGTCAATTATGTGAAGGATAATAACCTGAAGATGATTGCCACTGTATCAAATGATGAATACAAGACCATTGAGGATTCATTCAAGATACTGTTGGATTATTTCACAGTTATTAAGTTGAAGGAACTCACCAAGGATGAGACCGTTGAGATCATTGAGGATGATCTTCCATTCTTTTCAGAAAGTTATGACATAAAGTTCCCAAAGAACACAAGTGAACTTATCTGTAAGCATGCAGACAAATACATCAAAGACAGGGTTTTCCCGGGAAAGGCGGAAAGACTCCTGGATGAGGTGTGTGCAAGTATATCAAACAAGTACAGACCTGCTGATGAAAGACTTATTGAACTCAATAAGTCCACCAAGGAACTCAAAGAGAAACTTGAACAGGCTATGTTAAACAATGACTACAACACCTGTGAGGAAGTCAATGAGAAACTCAATGAGAACTTTGAAAAGTATAAGAAACTTGGTAATGAACTGTTTCCTGCTATAAATGCCACAGAAGAGGACATCCTGGAGGCAATAGGTGAGATTGTTGATGTACAGATGTCAAGACTCACCGATGATCAGACAAAATTCCTCCATGATATGGGTGATGAGATAAAGAAGTATGTCATAGGTCAGGATGATGCAGTGGATACTGTTGTGAAGAATATCCGCAGAAACCAGCTTGGTCTCAGGAAGACCAGTCACTCTGCCGGTAACTTTATGTTCATAGGTTCAACAGGTGTAGGTAAGACTTATCTTGCAAAACAATTGGCCAAGTATCTTTATGGTAGTGAGGAGGCTCTCCTGAGACTTGATATGAGTGAGTTCCAGTCAGAGATTGATGTGTCCAAACTTCTCGGTTCAGCACCAGGTTATGTAGGTTATAAGGAGTCAGGTCTTTTGGTCAAGGGTCTTGCCAAGAGAGGTGAAACTGTTGTCCTTTTTGATGAGATTGAGAAGGCACACCCGAAGATTTATGATGTACTTCTCCAACTCCTGGATGAGGGTTTTGTAACTGGTTCTGACGGCAAGAAGGTGGATGCCACCAAGGCACTTATCATATTCACATCAAACATAGGTGTGAAGGAGGCAAAGAAGATGTCAAGTCCTATAGGATTCACTGATAATGTGGAGGAGAAAAAGAATGAGAGAAAGGAGGAGATTATCCGTAAGGCTCTGAAAAACAGGTTCTCACCTGAATTCCTCAACCGTCTTGACAATGTATGTTATTTCAAGCCACTTGACAGGGAGACATTGAAGTCTGTTCTCAAGAAGGAACTTGGTGAGTCAAATGAGAATATCAAGGCAATTTCAGGAAAGACAATCAAGTTGTCTCCTGAAGTTGAAGAGTGGATATTGAATAAGGTTGAGGAAGAGGATAATGGTGCAAGACCAATCATCCGTCTTATTCAGCAGCACATTGAGGAGAGTATTTCAGATATGATCATTGACAGTGATCCTATCCTTGATTCAAAGAAAAAGACTCTGACCGCAAAGTTGGATGGAGAGAAAATCATATTAAAATAATAACCAATTAAACATAAAGAATTATGAGAATAGCTATTGTTGGTCCTCACAAAGATGAGGCAATATCAAAGGCAGAAGGTGTATTTGGCGTAAGTGCAAAGAGTCCCTGGCAGGCAGGAATTATAGATTATGCTGCCGAGACATACAAGTATCTGGATGAGGGTGATGTTGTATTTGAGGGATCTCCTTTTGATTTCCTTGCATTGGATCCAGTAGAAGGTTATGCTGATGTTGAGGAACAGATTTGTCTCAATGCACTCCAAAATCTGGATTATATCGCAGTTATCGCTATGGATATGGACAGGCACCAGCTGAATATCTACAAGGAGTATCAGAAACTGTTCCCGGAGAAGTTCTATATTTTCAGTTCACCTGTAGAGTTTGAAATAATAATGAAGTGATATGAAGTTGAAGAAAATGTCATTTAGGAATTTCAAGTCCTATAGCAATATACTGACTGAAATTTCCTTTGAGGACACTTCTTCTCTCAATCTTGTCATAGGAGAAAATGGTACAGGTAAGACATCAATAGCTGAATGTGCCACCTATCTCTTGTATGGTAAGCTGGAAAATTTCACATCTTCTGATATTCCAAACAGGATAAACAAGGCATTCTACGGTAAGATTGAGACTGACTGTGATGGACATTGTGTCATCATAGAAAGAGGTCTTAACCCCAGTCTGTTCAAGGTTGAGATTGACGGGGAAGTGGTGGATACTGCCGGTAAACTGAATGTACAGAGTATGCTTGAAGACAATTACTTCAAGATACCTTATTCTGTATTTCACAATATTCTGGTCCTGGAGGTGGATGAGGTGAAGTCACTTCTGTCAATGAGTGTCGCTGACAAGAGAAACATCATTGACAAGATTTGCGGATTCACAATCTACAACAAATACAAGGAGTTCTGTAAGGCAGATGTGAGGTCATTGGAAGACAGACTCAATGCAAATGAGTCATCTGCCAGAACAATCAATTCCAATATCCTTCAATATGACAGTCAGATTGAAGAGATAATGAAGAATACCACCACACAGGAGGAACTTGAGGAACTCCAGAAGAAAATCAATGAATCCAAGATTCTGAAAGCAAAGAATGAGGACTTGTTGAGGAAAATCAGGGCAGCAAGTGACCAGTTGAAGAATGTGAACTACAAGAAAGCAAGTGATTACAATATCCTGAAAAACAAGGTCCAGGAAATTGAGAATAAGATTGCTTTCATTGATGGTGGAAAGTGTCCTACATGTGGAAGTTCATTGGAAACAGATGATTTCAGGAAGATGAGGGAGGATCTTGTCAACAAGAGGGAAGAATGTCTCACACAGATGGAACAGATCAAGGAGATGATTGCCAGTACAAAACCAAAACTCATCAAACTTGACAACAAGGAAAAGGAGATAAAGACTGCAAATAACCAGATTCCATTGGCGGATCTCCAGTCAGACTACAAATACAAACTGACCCTGAAGGAAAGAGGTACCAATACTGTTGAAGGTCTGAAGACCAAACTTCTGGAAGACCTTGAGGTTCTTAAGGAAGAGAGGAAGAAACTGGAAAAGGAGAAATCTCTGATGGATTTTATGACCATTATGTTCAGTGATGGTGGTGGTATCAAGAGGTACATATCCAATATGTACATACCTATCATCAACAACCTTATGAGTGAAATGCTCAACTATATGGGTCTTAACTATATCATCACCTTTGACAACAACTTTGATGCGGAGATTGTCCAGAATGGTATGAAGATTAAGTATGCCACATTGAGTAAGGGTCAGAAAGCCAGGGTTGACTTTGCAACCATCATATCCTTTGTGAAGTTCCTGAAGTTACAGTTCGGTGAATTGAACCTATTGTTCCTGGATGAGTTGTTCTCACATGTGGATATCAATGGTATGAATGATATGATTGATATTCTGAGGAGTTTGAGTAATGATATGAAACTGAACATATATCTGATACACCATGCTAAACTGGAAAACATAATGTTTGACAAAGTGTTGCAGACAAAGATGGTGGATGGGTTCAGTCATCTGGAGTACTTATAAAGAAAGAGTGAGGATTTTCCTCACTCTTTTGTTTTATACTATCAGGAATATGTCTCCGTCATTTCCTGTTGAATTGTCAGGAACTGAACTTCCGGTTGTGTAGGTGTTTGCAGCAGGGATTGTGATGTTTTCACTCATCACCTTGTCTTTGCAGGATATAGTCTGCGATACACCGGACAGTGAAACAGAGGGAGATGTCATCTTTGCAACAGTTACAGTACTGTCTGATCCATAATATCCGGAAGAAAGACTTGCTGAATTTGTTGTATATGTGAGTGTTGCTGTGACAGCAGTCCTTTTGGCAATAGTATTAATTGCATCTGCCTGAGCAGTCAGGTTTTCAGATGATGAGATAGTACTACCATTTGACTTTTTCAAACTCAAATCAGCAGTTTTTGTCTTGATTACACTGGCTGCTGCCTCAAGTCTTAATATTTCATCAATAATTGCCATATTATATGTGTTTTAATTATTTCTATTATGTTGTCAAAATATACCATGCACCAGACATATCCTTGAGTTCCTGGAGTATCTGTTCCTTCTCTGTTGCACCCTCATTGGCAATTGCCTCCACATTGACATTTATGTTACCAGGCATCTGATAAGAGAAGGCACCAAGTATTCTACTCAACTGCACCTTACAGTCTGCTATCACATACCTACGGAACAAATCATCATTATAGAGGTCACAATCAGGAACTCTTACAAGTACATCCAGGATGACATCACTTTTCGGGAGTTCACCAAGGAATCTCAAGTTGTTGGTCAGACGGTTATACTTGAAGGAGATCATATTCTGGAAGATTTGTCTTGACACATCCAGGAATGCTTCTGTACAGATGTAGTACATTGTATTGTCAGCAGAAACGGCCATTGTTCTGTCATATACTGACTGATAGACCATTCTGTGAAGACTGACATCACCGGAGTTCTTACCAAGAAGACCTGTGTTCCAACCGGCTTCACCGGACCATCCACCAAGTGAATATACACCTACAACAGAAACAACACCTTCTGGAAGAAGATATGTACCTCTTGTATGTTCTTTATTACTTGTCACATTATTGTCACCAGGACCTTTCATTGAATGGATACCCCTGTTGAATGAATGTTTCCTTATCTCACTTTCTGGTATGGCTATGAACATCTCCTCAGATGCATCTTCATACATTTTATAGAACATAGTCTTGGCATTCTTGACAAGCTGGGCGATTGATTCTGCCGGGATGGTGAAAGGTATTGCCCCATTCACTGACATCTCATTCTGGATACTCTCCACAAAATCATTCAAGCACTCAACCTCATCAGTATTTGAACAGTTGACCAATGTACTTACTTTTGATGCCATAGTTTAGTTTTATTTATATAGGTATTTATGAGTTTTTTTTTAATATTGGGTTTTCAACCATAGAGAGTAGTCTGTCAATGACATCAACACAAGTCTTGTTGGTTATTTCCTCCCCTATGGGGTAAATGTCATATCTGTTATTGGTTCTCTTAACCCAATTGTATTTATCTTTGAATGTCTTTACCATCTCATTTGGATATAGTCTGAAAAAATATTGATTGAGTCTGATTTCAAATTCATCCCTTTGTATATCTTCTACAATATCAATCATTCTGTTACCAAGATTTGGGGTATCTTTTGAATTGTTTTTTTCAATGGGTATTGATATTGTTCCGATTTTATTATTACCTGGTGTATACCATGAACCTATTTGAAAAAACTGTGGATCAACAGTTGATGTATATGTATCTTTCAAATATTCAACAAACTCATCAAATGAAAGATTGTTGATGTCATCCTCTTTCCTGATAGTCTCTCCAGAACCTCTATCCAGGATACCACCCCAAACTGATTCTTTAATATATGTTTTGAAATCTGGTATCATTTTCTTTCAAGTATTTTTAATATATTCTTATTATCAGGTGTGTTATCTAATATGAAATCAATGAACTCTTCACAGAATTCATATGACATATGGTCTTTTGGATATATTATGAAAACAATCCAATGATCAATACCATCATGTTCTGATTTTTCTGGTGAATACTCTGATTCAATCTTGTCATATAAATTTAAAAGGTCATTTTTAACATAAGAAACAAATAACTTCATTTCTTGAGTTTTGTATTTATTCGGACTTATTGTAGAGAACATTATATGGTCTGACTTTATTCCTATTGACAGATAAGTACCCATCTTTATAATTTTAAACATTGGGATATGTATATATTCGGGATCATATTTGATTTCATCCACCATATTCACATAACCTATCTGATACTTTGAAATAATCTTATCATATATGTGTTTCAGTATATCTTCTCGTCTGACCTTTTCACCTGCACCTCTGTCAAGCATATCTCCCCAGGTTGATGATTCTCTTATATATGTCTTGAAATCCGGTATCATTTCTTTTCTATTTCTCTTGTTAATGGTTTTCTCACTCTTTCAATGATGAAATCAAGTATTTCTATGAAGAATTTGTTTGTGATATTTATATATCTGCATCCTTTAGGCTCCACTTTTAGTTCCACAATCTCATGTCCATCAAGATCTTGTCCAGATATTGTGTGTGTTGTATATCTGTATTTCAAATCATCATATATTTCAGGGGCACTACTTTCAATACCTCCAGATATACATAACTCACTGTCTCCTTCAATATTCCTATATATCAGATACACATTGTATCCAACATTATCCTCATATAAATTTATATATATGCTTCCATCATCAGCTGTTGTCTGGAAAATTGATGAATTATCTCTATATGTGTAATTGTCTTTCAGATACTGGACTAAACCAATCCTGTCAAGAAAGTCAATGTCATCCTCTTTCTTTACAGTATCACCAGTACCTCTGTCAAGCATCCCACCCCAGGTTGATTCTCTTAAATATGTCTTGAAATCCGGTATCATATTATCCTATCTTTACTTTCTTTGAGAAGTCATCAACAGTAATCTGTTGGATTGGTTTTGATGACTGACCATCTGATGTGAAATGTTTATGATTGTTAAATACTTCCATCAGTCTGCTTCCAAGAATGACCTTATCCTCTGCATCCTTTGTGAGTTTGACCTCATTACAGTCAAGGTTCACATTTGCCTTTGTATGTATTGTGATGTCATTGGTTGCTGTGTCTATTGAAAGTCCGGCCCCTGACTTTGTCTGTATTTCCAATGAGTCATATTTAGGCATTGAAATCAGGTTACCGTTACATTCTATTGTGAGACCTTTTTCAGGGAGATAGTATATCTTCATATACTGTTTTGTTCCATCCTCATTGTAATCCTCTGAAAAGGCGATTACTTTCACCTCTTCACTTGATTCGGCATTGTCATGGAGTATGTCCTTTACTTTTCCCCTGAGTTCTACATTACCATAATATACAATATTGTATGCATCCTGTACATCAACATACACCCTGTCACCTACTTTAGGTACAGAATAAGAACCACCATTGGCAGATGGATTGGGCGCAGGCAATGCCCAGGGAAGGTCATCATCAAGGATAACATATCTTCCACCAACTGTCTGTGTGTGGATTCCGAAAACCCTTATCTGACACCTGTTTTTGAATGTTGGATCATAATTATTTACAACAATTCCTGTTTTCATACATAAATATTTATAAGGAGTCTATTTATACACAAGTATTTATGGGATTTCCTATATATAAAAACACAATTTATGGCACAACAAAATGCACAGGTAAGTCCTAGAAAAAACATCACCTGGAGTACAAAAACAGTTGACAGTTGGATGATGGATCATGCAGAGGGAACATTCCATAAGGAGAATCCCTGGTTGGATGGTCAGGTGGGTGTTAAAAGGGCAGGACTCTTGTTTGATTACACACAAGAAGAGATAGAAGAACTAACAAAATCAGCGAATGATGTAATATACTTCGCCAACAATTATGGATATTGTCTTCATGGTTCACAGGGTTACAAACCCATTACATTGAGAGACTATCAGGAAGAGATGCTCAACAGTTACAGTAATTACAGATTCACATGCTGTATGTCTTCAAGACAGGTGGGTAAGACTGTGGTAGCAGCTCTTTTTCTTCTCCATGAGGCAATTTTCAATGTGGATAGAAACATAGGTATTGCTGCGAACAAACTCGCAACAGCGGTTGAAATTATGGATAAGATAAAGGAGATTATGGATTATCTCCCATTCTTTATGAAACCTGGTATCAAGGTTTACAACCAGACAATGATTGTATTTGAGAATGGTTGTAGAATCATAGCTCAGGCAACAACAAAGAGGTCATTCATTGGTTTTACAATTCATACACTTTACTGTGATGAGTTCGCACATGTTGAACCACACATCCTTGATGAGTTCTATGAGAACATTATGCCTACAGTATCATCAATGGAGGACTCAAAGATTATCATCACATCTACACCTAATGGTTACAACAAGTTCTTTGACATTTACCAGGGTGGTGTTGACGGTACCAACTCTTATCATTCATTGAGGGTTGACTGGTGGCAGGTACCTGGAAGAGATGAGGCATGGAAAGAAAAGACTATTGCTGACTGTGGTGGTGAGGATGAGTTTATGAGACAGTTCGGTAACTCATTCCTTTCAACTGGTAATACACTTCTTTCACCTGACAGCCTGGCCAAACTCCAGAAGGGAAGAAAGAAATATGTCAGAAAGGATATTCCTGAAATAGAAAAGAACTGGGAGGAGGAATACAAGGATCTCCTTTTCCATCCAGACTTTGATGTTGATGAATTGAGAGACCCAGATAGAAAATGGGTGATGAGTATTGACCTTTCAGAAGGAGGTGGTGGAGACAACTCCATCCTTAACCTGTTTGGTCTGAAGATGAAAGCAAAGGAACTGTTGAAGGATTTCCTGACCAACCCGGATAAAGAGGTGAAGAAATCAGACTATTTCAAGCTTTCACAGTGTGGCAGGTTCAAGAGTAATATCACCACATTGGAGAAACTTGCAAAACTTGCATATATCCTCATTATGGATGTAATAGGTCCTGACAATATCAGGGTTGTTGTCGAATACAATGCCTTCGGTGGAGAGTTCTTGAGACTGTTGCAGACAGTGTTTGGTGACAAGAATGAGTTTGATATGTCCTGTATCCTGAAGTTCTATCACACAACAGATACAAAGGCCAGGAAGTATGGTCTCAAGGTAAGACCTGACAATAAACCTGTTCTTTGTATTGCACTGAAGGGTATGATTGCAAGTGACAACATTGAGGTCACAGATGATGATACTGTTGCAGAATTTGAGGTATTCAGTAAGATAGGTAATACCTGGAAGGCAAGTAGGGATCATGATGACCTTGCTATGTCAACTGTTGACCTTACTGCTGTATTTGACCATCCTTACTTTGATGTGATGATGGAAGAGATTATGGGACTTGAAGAGAATGAGGAGGCATGCAAGATGTATGAGTCCAAGATGGATGAAAAATATGGAAACCTGTATGACAACTATCAGAACCTGAGACCAGAACCAACATATAATGAAGACTCCGACTATAAATATAGAGATAACGGTTTCGGAGGATATTTCGGAAACAAGGGAATTTACAATTAAATATGAAAAAATTCAGTGAAATAAGTGAATCTACCTGGGGTGGTATATTGAACAGAGGTAGAGGTGATTCAGAAAGAAAGGAGGATGATGTCAATCTTCTTGACAGGAATGGATTATATGAGTATATTTTCAGTAAATATGAAACACTTGAATTAAAAGTAGCATCACCACCTTATAAATCTGATACTGATCCAAATGGACATGAATATTTTACAATACCAATATTCATGAAAAATTTCAGATCATACAGATTGAATACAAGTTTTGATAATGGTGAAATTACAAAAATACAATTACTATCAACAACCAAGGATGCCGAAGACTTTATGGATGCATTGAGGGATAATTTTTACATATGGGTTACATCAGATGGTAGAATTGATATAAAAAACAAAGAGAATCATGGTGTATCAAATCAACTTTGTATGGATGTTATAAAGACAATAGTTGAAAATGCACCGGAACCATTATTAAAAAAGAAGGAAGAATGAAAAAGTTCAGTGAAATAGACGAGTCAGTATGGGGAGGTATCCTCGACAGAGGTGCCGGAGACACCAAAAGAAAGGAGGATGAAATCAACCATCTTGATATATCTGAAATGTATGAATATATTTTAAGTAAATATGAAACGACTGATAATAAGTACAGGATATATTTTGAAACAGATGGTGTAGCTCCTGAAATTGGAATGTCAATATTCAGAAAAGATGGAAAGATGTATTCACTCAAGTTATTTTCTCAACATGTTTCTGAAAAAATAAGGGTGATAAGATTAAATTCAAGTACTTTAGAAACAGATGATGAGGTCTTAAGGGAATTATTTAAGAAATCCAGAGTTGAAATTACGGCAGATAACAAATTGGATATAACCAAATATAACTATTCTGTCACAAACCAACTCTGTATAGATGTGATTGACACTATAATAGAAAATGCAAAAGAACCGTTAATAAAAAAGAAGGATGAGTAATCACCCTTCTTTTATTTTAATCCAAGTCCTTTCTTTCCCATTGATTCTATCTTTTCGGCATAGGTCTGTTCCTTCTCTCCCTTTGAGTTTTTGGAGTGTTTTGTTCCATCCGGGAGTGCCGGTTCAGCAGAAGGTTTGTACAATTTGTCATTATCAACAGGTATATTGAGAATTTCCCCCTCTTTGACGGCAAAGGGATTGAAGATGTGATTACCATACATAACCATGTCAATCATATCCATATTCTTTGCAACGGAATTCCATACAAATGTATCAATTCTGCCATTACAGTCCTTATTCAGTTCCTTTGCTGAATTACCGGACAGTTCAGATATATTGACAACAGGGATACACATATCAATGTATTCCTCACCATCATAACCTATGTACTTTCTTTTTGTGTCAAAAAGTTTATCCATTTAAGAAACCTCCTATTGTCTTGATTCTGTTACTTGAAATTTTAACATTACTGTGTCCATCAGAAGATGAACTTACATTACCATTCACTGTGAATGTCTTGTTTCTTTCCTGATTCTTCATATTTGAAGGATCATCAGGATTTGTATCCTGGAAGTTCTGCATAGAATCAATAGTCCTGTATGCATTTTCAATGTCTCCATTTGTGAATGAGTAGAACCTACCCTTTGAACCATTGAACATATTCTCAATCATTGAAGCATCTCTAGGCATACAATGTTCAAGATCAACCACAAACTTGATTTCAGTTGGGAAATCATCATAACCCAGTGCATCACTGAACTGAACAGTTGTCTTTGTTACTGCCATATTACCCATCATAGCAATAGGATCAAGAGGATTACCGACAGTCACATGCCAGAATCCTGATGGAGCACCTGAAAGAAGTGCAGGAACAGCAACACCTTCACCAGCAACACCAATGTTACCACCAAGGAGATTACCCACCAGACCCTGGAGGAATCCTGAACCTATATTCTTTACACCATTCCAAAGTCCCTGGAAGAAATCACCAGGACCATTTACACTATCCATCTGACTTATCTTCTTGAATCCTTCCTTTACATCACCGGCAAGACTCCTGAGATAATCACCGAATTTACCCTGTCTCAACAACATAGGGTCACCATACTGCGGTGCGATATTCCTGTTACCATAGAATATGGTTTCACCACCCCAGAATGTACCATAGTTACCTGTGAGAATCAGGAAGTTGGAAAGAATGTCCATCATAGCAACTCTTGGATTCACACATTTGAGTGACTTGAGTGAATATTCAAATGTGAGTTGGAAATTATTTGAGAATGTGAGGCCCCTGGATCTGATTTTTACCTTATTGACAACATTCACATCACCATAGAGATTCTCACCATATCTTGCATTGAATGTGTTACCTTCATACTGGTGTTGTGATGCAAACACATCATTTATACCAACACCTTTTCCGGCAGCCATTGCTGACAACATCCACATACTCTTCAACTGACCAGATGCACTGTTACTTCCACCTATCTTTGCTTCACCCTTCAGAAGTTCATCACTGATACCTTTCCTGTTTTTCATCTGTGCGGCAAGACCACCATCCGGGTTCTGCATTGACTCAACCTTACCTTCCCTGTCTTCCCAGTTGGCACCATAGTCAAACTTGAGAATGTCTGAAAGTTTGTTTCCTGTCTTTTCACCCATATATGTGACAGCAGTCGCAAGAGCAAAGTAATCATCAAAGTAACCATTCATACGGTTGACATCAATTGCAGGCATATCCAGACCAAACATATGATCATTACAAGGTCTTGTATATCTCCTCAATGTAATCATATAGTTGTTAGGAATCTGGTTGTAGTATTTCAGATATATGAAATCCTGCATCTTATACCTGGCAAGACCATATGGGTCAAAATCTTCTGAACTGTAATATGATATTATGTTCTTGTATGTAGGATTCTTCTTGTCATTCAAAAGTGCGGCAAGATACTTGTCTTTTGTCATACACTTTTCATAGTCACTATATGCTGTGAAATTTGTATCTTTTGAATACATAGGATAACCGTTATAAATGGTTCTGTAGTTTATTGCTACATTGTCATTCATAATGGAATGGGGTAATGCAATCACTCCATCTGCATCATTCTGGGCCACAAAGAAACTCAATCCATCTGGATCTGGTTTAAGGTCTTGTGTTTCCACTGGAAATGGTGTCATTCTGGCATCCACATTACAAGCATCATAATAGAAAGTATTTGGCATATAATAAAATACTTATATAAGGTATTTATGAACATCCATAAATATCTATATAAAGGTTTTAACTTATGTCAGATTCAAAAAGATATTTTCAATTGACTCCTGATATACTTGTGGAGTACACATATAATAATGTAAGCAGTTTTTTAAGTCAGACTGGTGATGCATCTGATTATGTGTTTGATTTGGAGGATAATAATGCAAGTATTGTCGGTAATCCTTATTGTGCGACCAGGACATTTGTCAATGGAAGTACAATTGAGAGATTTGTACAACCTATTAACAGGTCAGAGTCAAAATTTATACAATGTGTTAATGGAAACTCTTATATATGGGGTTCTGACACATCTTGGACAAATGACACATCATTTATTGCACAAGGAGAAGAGGATATTCTGAAAGATACATTCAAACTTCATTTCACATCCAGGAACTATTTTGGTGATTATGATGGTTTGATCATAACAGTTAACATATATGACAAGGTTAAAAACAAGATTGGATTGTTGTCACAGTATATAAAAAAGACAGATGATCCAAAACTTAATGAAAATCCCATACTGATTAACCAGAAGTTGTATACCACATACAAGGATTTTGAAATTCCTAACATCAATGCAATAATAGATTATGACATACTGGGAAGTGTGAGTACAGCAGAACAGAACTTGTATAGAGCATTGTCTCCAAATTATGACATAATGGAGAATACACCTGTTATAATGACAGTTTATGGTGTAAAATCCACATATATAAGTAATGGTTTTGAATACTACAACACAGAGAAGTTAAACACAATATTCATACCTGTTGAGGATAAGTCAAATGTAGTTGAAGTGAAATGTGTTGAAGCAGAAGATGGAGATTATTTCAAGGTTTATCCGGAAGTTGATAATGATAGTATTTCATTCTCTGATTATATATACAATGTTTCCAATGGTCGTCCTGAAGACTATATTGTTTTCTATGAACTGACATTAAGAGAATATACACCTGACAATACAACTGAGGGAATTGTCACACACAGGGAACAATACATCATAAATGCTGCAAAACATTCAAATATTGAGAATGAAAAATATAAGACCAATGAGGATGAACTTGACAGTATTATGTATTACAGACCCATAGTCATCAACAGTGCTAATATTGTAGAATTTACAATAGATGTAAATCTCAATATCATCAACACCCTTGACAACACAACAATAGTAAAGAGAACATCATTGAAATATAGTCCAGAGAATGGTTATAATCCTAAAAAGTATGGAAAACATATGAATAAGATTTATCTTGGTAATGTTCCTGCACAAATCAATGTATATAACAAGAAACCGGATATCAACAATGATGGTGTGAAGATTGTCAATAATGGAGGATCAAGCGTCAAGATTGAAAACCATCAGCACTCTGTGATAGGATTCATTGAATGTGTGAATGTGGGAGTTTCAATTGAACAGATTCCAAAAGAGAACCTATAAAAGAAAAGAGAACCAATTTGGTTCTCTTTTTATTTAATCTTCTTTATCTTTCTTTTTCTTCTTTTCATCATCCTCATCATCCTCATCTTTTTCCTCCTTCTTTTCATCCTTTACCTTTGTTTCTTCCTCTTCCTCACCTTTCTCCTCCTTCTTTTCATCCTTTACTTCTGTCTCTTCCTCTTCCTCATGCTTTTCTTCTTTCTTCTCTTTCTTTTCAGGTTCAGATGATGTATCATCAGACTTCTTTTCAGGTTTTCTGGCAACACCCTTGCCACTGACAACATCTACACAGATGACATCATCATCCTGTTCTACAGGTATGATTTCAAATGCCTTGTTGAGTTCTGCATTTCTTTTTGCGAAAGATTTCGTTTCAGGAGACTCTTCTCTTTCACCTTCTGAAATCTTTTCATTCCAGAAAGTCTCATAATCCTTTACTGAACCCTGGTAGTAACGGATTTTCTTCAAAAGGAAATTTTCCTGGTTATCTGCAACTTCTTTCTTATTTTTCTTTTCCTTATCCATAACTTAAATATAATATAATGTGATATAAAGTATTTATGGTTATACCATTTTTTGTTATATTTTATAAGTAATTTAGTGGTTATGGGTAAAAGTTATTATGATGTACTGGGTGTGAAGTCAAATGCAACCCAGGATGAAATAAAAAAGGCATACAGAAACCTCTGTAAGAAGTATCATCCGGATAAAAACAAGGGTGATGATACAAAGATAAAGGAGGTCAATGAGGCATATGCTGTCATTGGTGATGAAACCAAAAGGAAGGAGTATGATGCTCAAAATTCTATGGGTGGATTCGGAAGCGGATTCAGTGGATTCAATTTCAAACAGATGGCAAGAGACATCAATATGAACATAACTATCACTCTTGAAGATGCTTATTATGGATGTAAACACCCCATCAATGTAAATGGTAAGTTATATACTGTTGATGTCCCCAAGGGTATCACAAACGGAAGGATGTTGAGAATAGAAGGTCTTGGTCAGGCAGGTTACAACATATATGGTCAACCAGCAAAAGGAGATCTCATAGTAAGGGTAAATGTTCAGACATCAGATAAATTCAGTCTGACATCTATGACAAATGGTACAACTGTCCTTGAAATGATGCAGGCCATTGATTGGATAGATGCAATCCTGGGAACAGAGATGACTGTCAAGGTATTTGACAGGAGTGTTAAGGTCAGGGTTCCGAAATTCACACAGAATGGAGGTTATGTTATGGTAGGAGGACAGGGATTCCATAAGTACAATTCAGATGAATTGGGAAGTTTGAGGGTGAACTTCATAGTCAGGATGCCAAAGAGTCTCACTGATGAACAGATTAAACAACTACAAAAAATAAAAGAGAGTCTTGAGTGACTCTCTTTTTTGATATATTGATTTGAATTAGAATACAAAATCAATGATGTTGTTGATAACACCTGGATCACACAGGAAATCTATGTTCACCTTTGCTTCATACTTATTACCGGATATTTCCCTTGATGAGAGTGACTTTTCCCTGTAGTAGTTCTTGAAGGCCTTTACAACAACAGTGATGGTGTCAAGGTCAGTTGCCTTGGTGAGATCTGAATAGTTTGTTCTACCAATGAAAAGTTTACCAGGTTTCTGGACAATTATGTTGGGAAGGATGTTCTCAACAAGGATTTTCTTCAATGTCTCTGTGTCTGCATCCTTGTTTACAGCATCAATGATGAATCCTCCGAATGACTGACCATTGATTGACTCATTCATAAGGTAACCCAGTTTGGTGATACCCTTCAGTTCACCATCAACAGTACCCTGGCAGTCAAACCAGAATGGGATTCTTTCTTCGATGAGTTTGCAAAGAACTGTTTCAAAAGTGTTCTTGAAATCATTATAGGTGAGTTTTCTACCCTCCCTTTCATTTCTATAATTTGTCAAAGCCCCTTCAGTGAGGAACTGTTTCCAATTTGGCATCATAATGTTATACTGTTTAAATTTTTACTATATTATATTTATGAAAAGCCATAAATAACTTATGAGAAAAATCAGTGAAATATTAAGTGAATCTGTCTGGGGTGGAATACTTGACAGGGGTGCTGGAAATAAGATAAGAAAGGAGGATGACATCAATAATCTTGATGGTGAGGGATTATATGATTATATAAAATCCCATTATAAACTCTTTAATACTATTGATATGGCATATTTACCAGAATCAAGTAGAATTGATGTTCCTATTTTTATGCGTGGAGGTAGTAGAGGACTATCTTTCAATTATGAAAAAAAGGTAGTGTTTACAAATTATTTTATGCCATATAGCATATCTGGTTTATTTCCAAAATTGACACATAGATTTACAGTGAAGGCAGATTCAGATGAAAACCCATCACTTTATATGATTTATCCAAAAGATGATGTTAGAATTGAAGTGACAAACAAATTCTTTATTGAAGTCATTGATTTCCTTCTGGAAAATGTTCCTGAAAATGATAGATGCATAGAAAAAATAGTTGAAGAATCAGTCTGGGGAGGTATCCTTGACAGAGGTGCTGGTGAGACCATAAGGAAAGAGAATGATGTGGATAATATGGATCCAGAAACATTCAAAGAATATTTGAAAAGATTATATAAACCTCTGAATTCATATGCCATAATAATCAATTCAAAAGGTATAATAAGTGTTCCAATTATAAAAAAAGATGTAAATTGTAGTATATGCTTCAACACTAATGTTGAAAAAAATGGTATATCTATTACAGATGATATTATTAATTATGTAAATGGTTTACTCAACAAATTGGAACATATTTATATGGTTGATGAAGTTGATATACAAATAAGTAAGGTTTATATAATCTCACCAAAGGATGAAAGTGATGTAACAAATTCATTTTTTATTGAAGTGGTTAATTTCCTTTTGAAGAATATACCTGATTCCTACACCAAATCACTTGAAATCATTGACAAAAATCATAAATAACATATAAGAAGTTTATAATATGGAAAATATTAAGAAAAGATTGTCTGAAATAATTGAGCAGGCAAGCAGTGTATCACCAAAGTGTCAGTATTGCCAGTCATATAAGACCGGCGGTTGCTCATTCGGTTGTGTGAATGAGAGGGTAAGAATAACATCTCCCAATTATTCTTGTGAGAATTTCAATGCCAACTATACACTCAATGAGAAGACACTTGACAATTTGAAAGACCTCTTGAAGGCAGCTGAAAGAGTTGATGATGGTATGAAGAATCTGGATCTCCTCCTTTCAGGTAAGATTACTGAAGATGAGTTTAATGATATTGTAGGATAATATGCAGAAGGATGTATTGAAATTTGAGGATTTTGTCAATGAGGAATTGAACTATACAGATTACATTCACCCTGATAATGGTGTCTGCCGTTTGAGTGACAGGTGGTTCTATTATAACCTGGATGATGATATCATATATGGTACAGATGAGAAACCGGTCCTGGATGACAATATCCTCTTTGCATTTAATCCTGTTTCCTGCACAATCATAGTGGATGGTGAGGAGAAACAGTATGATGTCAATAATCCAATATGTCTCATCCATTATGACACTGTAAACAATGAGGTATTTTTCTTTATAAAAGAAGAAAAAGGTTATGATCCCCTGGAATATTTGCAACTTGAGTTTGATTTCAAGGGAGATGACCTCACATCAACTCGTTCAAGACATAGATTGGAATATCTGTTCCAGAAACAGGATAATGACAAACTCATACTTATCTATGGAGACCAGTTGATTGCATCCAATTTTGATGTGATAGAAGAAAATTAAAGATTATGACTATGTTTGTAAAATCTTTCAAAGAATTTATTAATGAAAATATAGAGAAAACAAATCAAATAAACCTTGATGAGATAGATCAGTTGTTTGATTATGAACTGTTTGATAATGGTGATACCAATTATTATTTCACTACTGATAAACCTTCTCCAAATAATGATGATACAATGGCACAGTTCCTTGATATGGTTGAAGAAAGTGATGATTCAATAACTTGGGAGGTTGATGGTTCACAGGCATTTGCTGAAAGACCTGATGGAACAAAGATACAACTTGATGCCGGAGGTGATGGAGACTTCACACATCATTTGGTTATGGTTACTGTTATTAAATAAAATACATAACATATGAAAATAGAAAGGGTTGGATTTCTCCAACCCTTTGTTGTTACCTGGGTGTCTAAATTGTTTCTGAGCACCTCATCTGGTAACAATATGTTGTGTGTTTTGTTATATTTATGATATGGATTTTTTTGGATATTTGAAATAAATTCATTATCTTTGTAGTGTAAATAGATAAAATATGAGTAAAGTAAAAAGACCGCAATTTTTTGCATTGTACAAGGATTTTCCAAATGGTGAAATAAAACCATATGATGTGCTTGGAGTTATTTTTGACAGGATTTTCACATCAAAGGGGACAATCAGTACCAATAATTTCTATATCTTTGATGATAAGTGGAACAGGATTCCTGTCAGAACAAAGGAGCAACTCCAGATGTTCATTGATGATTGGTTCAAATATCATTTCTGGGCAAAGTGTGAATGGGAATTTGTTGTCATAGACTGGCCATATAGGGATACAATAAAGGATTCACATCCTGTCAAGATTGATGTGTACAGTCAGCTCAAACCCAATATACCATTCATTACTGATGTGGTATGGAATTACATTGAACCAAAACTTTCAAAACTGATAGCAAAGGAGAATGAATAAACTTTTCATTGATGACCTCATTGATAGGTTTGGATGTGAACTGGAAACCATCTTGTGTGGTGACCAGAATATGGTGAAGTCAAAACTCATTGAGTTCGGTGATTGTGACAGGTTTCCTATGATCTGTTATGAACACACCAATGACAGTAACTTTGAGGTGGATTTGTCTGAAACCAAGTTCCTGAATGACCCCATCCATGCCGGTACCTGGATTATGGGTATCAATGATGATGAAATTGTCTTCATCCTCAATCTCAAGAACAGGAACAACATTTCATTTGAGATTGATGTATTTGAAGTCAGGGATGAATTGAGGGGTTCAGGAATAGGATCCAATCTGATTGCTGTGGTGGAATCTGTTGCAGAGGAATACTACAAATGTATTGTGGTGAGTCCTTTTGACACAGATGCACAGAATTTCTGGGAGAAAATGGAATATGAGACAATGCATACCGGTAACCTAATAAAGAGACTTACTTATGGAGAAAGTTGATGAAAAATGGCTGAAAAAGCATGGTTGGAAATGCTGGGTTGATGAGGTGACAGAAGACTGGGATTACAATACAAAAATCATCACCCATCATACTGTATATGTGAAGAGTGAGGGTACTCCATCTTCCAAGAAGTACAAAAGAGCCAGGTGGGACCATACATACAGGAGAAAGTATCTTGTCAGTAAGAAGACAGGTAAGGAATATTTTACAGGTACTTCAAATTACTATATGTTCAGTGCCTTCGGTGACATATTCAATGTCGATAACAGGATCTCCCATAGGAAATTTGATGCGGAAAAGATTGAGGCCGCTTTAACACTTTGTGGAATTAAATAATCAATGATATGAAGAATTTTTTAGTTTTAGTTATTTCACTGATGTTGCTTATTGGGTGTGGTCCATCAACATCAAGTTCAAGTCAGAGTTCAAGTACAAAAAATGCAACTGAAATTCGAGAGAGTAACAGGCATAATTTTGTCATAAAGAATGAGTGGGGTACAACCCAGATACAGAAGGCCAAGGTAATAGGTGTAGATAGATATGACTATCTAATCCAGAGGTTTGACTATGAGGGTAACACATACATTCTGTATAAGGAGACAATAATCCAGGTAAACAAGTAATTATGGAAGATAAGAATTTCAACCTTGATTTCAATTTCCTTAAAACAGGATTCTGGCTCACAATTTTCCTTGGTGTTATGAAGATCATGAAGGTTGTGGATATATCCAACTTCTGTGTCTTCCTACCTTTTATTGTTGCTGTAGGACTTATGTTCCTTCTGATATTCATTATTGGTCTTATTACATTGTATCTGATGAATAATATGGAAAATGAACCCCAAAAGGATGATAAAGAGGGGGATAAGGATGAGTCTGAAGATGGGGATGAGTCATAAATACTATTATACAATGTAATTTTAATTGTTATGACTATTCGTGAAATTATCAATTCTCTTGAAGCAGAGAAAAATCAACTCAAAGAGGAACTCAATAACCTCAAAGAGGAAAAGAAACAACTCCAGGAGGCAAATAATACTCTCAAGAAAAAGAATGAGAAACTTGAGGCAGAGAATGAAAGTCTCCATGAGGAAATAAAGTCTATGTATGAACCTTCAAAAGATGTTTATACACCTATGGAAGATGAGACTGAAAAACCAAAGAGAAACAGGAAAAAGAAAGTTGAACCTATAGAAGAATTGGAAAATGCCTAAAAACTGGAGAGAAAATCTCAAATTCAAAATCAAGAAACTTGAGAAAGGTGACACATTTTATACCTATGATGGTTATAAGAATCACATCCTGGATTTTGTAAATGATGAGAAGACTGACACCAAACTTGTTGTATATAAGTCTTGGTTGAAGTACAAAGGATATTGGGGTTATTACTGCAAAAGTATAGAAGAACTGTTATATGGAATATGTCTTCTGTATGAGGATGTAATTCCCAAAAAAGACAGAGTCAAGTTTTTTGAAATGAATGGTGCTGATTGTATGGGTTGGGTTAAATAATTAGATTTATGTCAAATGTTTTGAATATTGCTCTCAGAAAGGATGCTTTCGAGAAGCTCATAAATGGGGAAACCAATGAAATCCCCATAAAGAAAAATGACTGGTGGAAGAAGAGACTGATTGACCAGGAGACAGGTGTATATAAGAAGTTTGATACTGCCAGTGTCACTTGCGGATCCGCAGAGAAATTCCTTTATACAATTGAAAAGATTGAACTGAAGGGTAACAAGTTCATCATCACTGTTGAACCAGTTAGATGGATAGATAGTAATGGTGATATTGTTGAACCGGGTGATTCTGATTCAGATTCGGATTTTGATGATTTTTCAGAGGAGTTGAAGGATACAAACAAGAATCCTGAACTTCTTGAACCCACCAATGTCAATCCTGTCACAATGAATCCTGATGGCAGTGTAACCCAGACAGTACCCCATATATTGACAGAGGAGGAAAAACAGGCAATAATCCAGAAGTATATGAAGAAAGTCCAGGCCCAGCTCACTGATGACATAGAGGAGAATGATGTTGATGTGAAGACCAGGGTATTGAACATTCTTGATTCATTCTGTGAGAATAAGGATGTGTTTGTTGTCAATATGCCGAATGTCACAATCAGGTATAATGGTCAGATTGTTGGTTATCATGGAGGACGTAAACTTATCGCAGATCGTGACTCTGATGTGAGGATAGACTTCAAGAAGCATGAACTTGTCATGATGCAATATGAAACCAATGATGATGGTTTTATCAAGTACATCAATGATTACCTGGACAGCATGCTTAAGAACAATTATGTGTTCATCAACCGGAAATCCAGTGGGTTCTATATGGATGCAAATGGTGAATTGGTCTTCAGGATATTTGCGGTGTCAAAGAAGAAATACCTGTTCAAATAAAAAGATGAAAAAGAGGGTGAGCAATCATCCTCTTTTTTGTTATATTTAATTGTGTAATTTTAATCTTAAATATATGACAGAATTTGAAAAGTTTTTAAGAGGCAATAATGTGTCTTCTCTGACATTAGGTAAGTATTCATCAAAAATCAATGCCGGTTACATCAACCCCACAATTCTTGAAGAGAGGAAGATGAATGTGACACAGATGGATGTGTTCTCAAGACTTATGCAGGATAGAATCATCTTCCTTGGTACCGAGATTGATGCAGATGTGGCCAATATCATAAATGCCCAGCTTCTGTGGTTGGACAGTATGGGTGAAGAGGAAATAACAATGATGATCAATTCTCCAGGTGGTGTGTGTTATGATGGCCTGGCCATTATTGACACAATGAACTACATATCATCACCTATCACAACACAATGTGTAGGTATGGCAGCATCAATGGCTGCTGTCATTCTGTCTGCCGGTGAGAAGGGTCACCGTTTCGCACTTCCTCATTCAAGGGTTATGATTCATCAGCCTATTGGTGGTGCTCATGGTCAGGCAAGTGATATCCTCATTGAGGCAGAACAGATCAAGATATTGAAGGATGAACTGTGTGGTATTATTGCAGAGAATTCAGGTAAACCACTTAAGCAGGTTCTGAAGGATGCAGACAGGGATTACTGGATGATTGCCTCTGAAGCAAAGGAATATGGTTTGATTGATAATATAATCACAAAGAAATAATATGAAACAGATTTACAAAAAGAAACCTGAATATCTGGATGTTGTATTTGTAGCGGATGACACCCAGAGTATCAAGGATGTATATGAGATGGCAGGTGTTGATAATGCCAATATACACTTTGATTCAAATGGTGAGAGGGTTATTACCCTGGATGAGAACACCAACATCACTGTTGGAATGGTTGTGTTCAAGGATAAGAAGACAGGTAAACTTGTGGTTATGCCACAGGAGAAACTCCTTCAGTTCTATGATGTTTATGATGAAGAGGTAATATCAGATACAAAAGATAAATAATTATGAGTTACAAAGTTAATAAGGAAAATTCCAATGTATCAACCACATGGAGTATTGAAAAATTATATGAGACAGCATTAACGGTTGAGAATCTTGTTGATACACTCAAAGTAGTGGATGCTTTAAAGAAAAAATATCCTAAAGATGATACTATTGCAGCATTTGATGAGGTTGTAAGGGAAGAGTTGTGCAATATGTTCGGTGGAACACTTAATGATGAGGAGAAATAATATGAAGGTTAATATAGTTACAGCACCCGAACACAGGTATTTCCCAAAGGATTCTCTGAAGATTTTTCTTGCCGGTGGTATATGTAATTGCATAGACTGGCAGAAATCTCTCATTGATGAGTTCACAAAGGAAAATAATCAGTTTTATATTGACAATCCGACATATGATGAGATGTATCTTCTGAACCCCAGGAGAGCAGATTGGATTGAGGAACCAGGTGCAGCAGAAAGACAGATTGAATGGGAGTTTGACATGATTGAGAGATGTGATGTGTTCTCTATGTATTTTGCAGGAGGAGATTCATTACAACCAGTATGTATGTATGAACTCGGAAGGAACATCATAAGGATGCAGAACAAATATCCTAATTCATGGAGATACAGGATAGTCATTACCTGTGATGAAAATTATAAGAGACTCAATGATGTACTTGTACAGACAAGACTTGCAACAGATGGTCTCATATCTGTAAATGTATCAAAGGGAGAAGAATCTATATTAAGACATGCAGATGCTATCAAGAAAGCACTAAAATATGTCTATAATGAATAATGGAGTAATTTCAAGAGGTATTTTTATTCCACCCATTAATGTTGGAAACAATATTATAAACAATATTACTGATGCTGTACTTGATACAGTGAAAACAGTAAATCAGGATGGAAGTGTCACCTATGACATCAATGATAAAGATGTTATAGGTGTCACTCAATCTATTATTTCCGAATCCCTTAACAGATATGTCACTGTTGATGAAATAGCAGCTGACATTGAAAAGAAATTCGGTCCTGATGCAAGTATTGTCCTTATATCTCCCATCTATTCCAGGAACAGGTTTTCCATAATACTCAAAGGTATTGCAAGGGCAGCAAAGAAACTCATATTCTGTATGCCTATGGTTGATGAGGTTGGTAACCCTTGTGGTGTCAATCCTTTCACAGGTGTCAATATTATGGAGTATTATAAGGTTATCTGTGAAATGGAAAACTGTGAATGTGTGATGGATGACAAAGAATGGAGAAACAGGAAATATCCGGTACTTGATTGCAGACTTCATAATAAGCAGATTCCCAAACCCACAAAAATGATTTATTGGCATATTGATGAGATATGTTCAGATGTAAGTTCTGACTGGGGACTTTTGGGATCTGGCAGGGATTCATCAGAAAGAATCAGGTTGTTCCCTGGTGTTGAAACATCAAACAAGATATGTAAAATCATCAAGAAAACCATAAGGAAGAGAACAGGAAAAGATGTCATTGTATGTGTATATGGTAATGGATGCCTGAAAGACCCAGTCTATGGTGTATGGCAGTTTGCAGATCCTGTTACAATGCCTGGTTATACAGACAAGGAACTTCTTGAAACTGTTTCATATGGTTCAACACCAATATTGCACAGGGATTTACTTGCATCACTTATGAACCTGACTTCAAGAGATGAAACACCTATTGTATTGATTCAAAACTATTTTAAAGACTGATATGGAAGACAAATTGAATTTGAGAGAAGACAAACCAATGTTTCTTCTCAGTGACATAGAAACAGAATTTCAGAGGTTGTATGACCATTACAGGAAAATACATCATGAGAATGATTATCTCAGGGAGGAAATTAAAAAGGTTAAATCTGAAACATACAAGAGTGAAGAAATTACCAGGTTGAAGGAGGAGAATGAGAAGTTGAGTGAAGACTATTACAGGGGATTCCCCATTTCAGAGGAAGAGGAAAAGAAGATCCATGAATGGATGGACAAACAGATGAAGAAAAATCCAAGTAATGGTGGTGCAATTGGTGGTAGATTCACATATGAATTTATTCCAACTAGTATAGGTATCAACGGGACCATCAGGGACAGTTTAACTGGTGACAGTTTCAATTTCCAGGAACTTGGATAAAAGAAAAGAGGAGTTAATCACTCCTCTTTTTTTTGTTACCATTGAAGGAACTTGGGTGTATATGTGAAACCAAGTGTTATTCCTAATCCGATAGTAGGAACAAACTTTTGGTTGATGGGGTCATAACTCATACTTGCATTGGGACCAACTGCCACACCGAGACCACAATTCTTTCTCATACTTCTTTCATATGATTTACTCTGTTCTGCCACAATACCCATACCAGAATTGAACTGTACCCCAGGATAATCAGTCCTCAAATGTATGAATGTCTCATCAGTCTTTGTGTTTCTCTCCAACCATCCTTCCACAAATATGTTCTGGTCAAGAGTGAATGTCGCATTACCTGTGTGAAGTTCATTGTCTGTAACATTATAAGGTATTCCTACAGAGAATGATCTGCTTGATTTACCATAGTTGTCAGACTTTGCAATCTTAATCGTACCATCTTCAATTTCAGCATTTACCTCAACTTCCTTGATGATGGTTGTTTCAACAGTCACTGTATCTTTGACATGCATATTGGTGTTGATATATGTAAGATACTCCTTGTTTTTCTGCTTGAGAAGACCTATACTGTCCCTCAATTCCTTCTGTGTGAGTTGATATGCATGTTTCTCTGCATTTGCCCTACCCAGTTCATCCTGGTAATTTGTGATTTGTTCAGTAAGTGTGATTCTGTTGTTCTCCTGTCTGTTGATTTCATTGTTCAGATTACCTATCTTACTGTGTTGGCAGGAAATTATGAACCCCAGACCAATTATAATACTGATAAAAATGAGATCCTTGTATTTCTTGAGATACTTCAAGATTTCTAAAAACTTTTCCATAATATAGTTTTGGTTATATCAAAAATAATTGTTATATTTGTAATATGATAACAAAATATTTATGGAGGTAATTATACCTATAGGAATATCGGGGTCTGGAAAGTCAAGACTTTATGAACAGAAATACAAGGATAAAGGATTTAAACTTATATCATCAGACCTTATATGTAAGAAAATAACTGGAGACATAAATGACTATTCCAAAGAAGAGGAAGTATTTTATGAATTTTGTAGAATGATTGGTGAATCCATAGAGAAAGGTGAATCAATTTATTATGATAATTGTAATATAACTACATATTCAAGAAAGATAGTCTCCTGGTGGTTTAAAGAAACAGGTGCCAAGGTAACATATCTTGTATTTCCTGTGGACTTTGACCTGTGTAAAAAGAGGATTGAAGAAGACCTCAAAAATGGTATTGAAAGGGGTAATGTTTCAGAACAAGTTTTATTATGGCAGTTTAATTTATACAAACAGTCACTTGATACTAAATTTGAGGGTGAAAATGTACAAGAGGTAATTTATCTCAAACCTGAAGAGTTGGATTAATATGGAAGTAATAATGCCTATTGGAATTCCTGGTTCTGGGAAGACCAGACTTTACAAGAAGAAGTATAGTGATTATGCACTTATATCTCTTGATTCTATTTGTAAAGAGGTAATGGGTAATGTAAATGATTGGTCAAAAACAGAATATATATTTAAAATTTTTCTACAAAAGATTGATGAATTTATAAGTAAGGGTGAATCAATTTACATTGACAATTGTAATTTGGGTAAAAATGTAAGAAACATTATTTTAAACAGATTCAAAGGAAAAGACATCAAGGTAATATATCTTGTACTTCCATCAGATGTTGAAATATCAAATAAAAGAATTAAAGAAGCTATTAAGAATAATGTTGAGAGATGTCATAATTCAGAAAAAAACTTATCACTTTTTATGAATGTATATAGATATGACATTATGAACAATTTTGCCGGTGAGAATGTACAGGAAATAATATATCTTAAAGAGGAAGATTTAGATTAACAATGGAAGTAATTATACCTATAGGAATATCTGGTTCTGGGAAAAGCAGACTTTACAAGAAGAAGTACAGTCATTTGACACTTGTGTCAGGAGAACTTATCTGTAAGGAGATGTATGGCAGAATCAATGCATATCATAAACTCAATGAAGTCCGTAATGAGATTAATAGAAGAGTTGGTGAACTCATAGAGAAAGGCGAATCATTTTACTATGATGGTTATACTATAGATACTCACAGAAGGAAAAATATTTCTGATATGTTCAGAGGAAAAGACATCAAGGTAATATATCTTTTACTTCCTTCAGATGTTGAGGTGTGTGAAAAAAGAATCAAAGAAGATATAAAGAATAATGTTGAAAGGGCAAATGTTTCAGGTATAACTCTTAAAATACAACTACATTTTTATAAAGAATCCCTTGAGAATAATTTTGAGGGAGAGAATGTACAGGAGATAATTTACCTTAAAGAAGAAGATTTAAAATAACATAGTTATGGAAATAATAGTACCAATAGGAATTTCAGGGTCTGGAAAGACCAGACTCTACAATATGAGATATAAGGATTTGACACTGTTGTCACCTGACCTCATCCGCAAGGAACTGACTGGAAGTATCAGTGACCAGAGGAAGAACAGAGAGGTCTTTGAAGAGGTTGACAGGAGAGTCAAGGAGTATGTTGATGAGGGTAGGTCATTCTTCTATGATGCCACCAATGTCAATCCTGAGTTCAGGAAAAAGTTTGTGGAACAGTTCCGGGGAACAGATGTCAAGATAACATATGTCATTCTTCCTGCTGATATGAATATATCTTATATCAGAATCAAGCAGGATTTGAAGAACAATGTCGAGAGGGCAAAGGTTCCATTTGAAGTCCTAATCAGGCAAAAGGGATTCTACAACCAGTCTCTCAACTCCAACTTTGAGGGAGAGAATGTACAGGAGGTGATTTATATCAAGGAAGGAGATTTGGACTGATATGTGAATGGAAACATTATATGTCATATGTTCAAAAATAATGAACACCACTGATATAATGAACAGAAGGATATTAAAAATGAAGAAGTTTAACACATTAAAATTTTAAGTCCGAAGTATGTACTACACACTGGAAATAAATGATCCGGATAAGTTGTTTTTTTGTAGTGACTCGCATTTTGGTCATTTTAACATATGCAAATATTGTCACAGACCATTTCAGACGAGGGCAGAGATGGATCAGACACTTGTTGACAACTGGAACTCTGTTGTTCCCCCGGATGGTATTGTCATTCATTGTGGTGATTTTATGTTACCACATGACAATGATCCCAAGGAATATATGAAGTACTTGAAGAAACTGAATGGTACAGTATATCTCACAAGGGGTAACCATGACAGGATAGACATAGGTACACATCTTCTGGATGGTGTTCCTAAACTCATTGTCAATGACATAATGATGGTTGAGGTTGAGGGAATCAAGATTTATGCCCAGCATTGCGGACCTTGCGCCTCACATCTTGGGACATTCCATGTGTATGGCCATATCCATACACTCTTTGATGGTACTTCTTTTGGTGTCAACCAGGAAGCATTGAAGGCAATGAGGATGTCATCTTATGATGTAGGTGTGGACCAGAATGGATATAAACCCATTTCATATTGGGAATTGTGTGACATTTTAAGAAAAAGATCAAGGGAGAAATAAGTTATGTTTGAGTACAGAATTGTAGAAAAAGTATCTAAAGAAACATATTACACTGTTGAAAGGAGATTTAAACTCTGGTTCATCAGGGGTAAATGGAGAAGGTGCAAGCTGGAAGTATTTTATGGTTATGGATCTGTAAGATATCCGGCAGTATTTAAAACATATGAAGAGGCAAAAAAGTATGTAGAACATAAGGGTGCATTGGTAAATGGACTCATTCCCGGTCATCCATTTTATACAGAATAAAAATATGGTTGAAAACAAGTTTTGGTTGGTAAAGAGTCTGGAAGAAAGGTCAAGATCTTATGAGATGTTCAATGGTGTTCCTCATAGGGTTTTATACAGTGATATAAAATTTTGGACAGCCAGGCATGGACACTGTTACCTGGGTGAGCAGAGTCTGGGAAAGGTTACAGATATCACAAGTGAAACTGAACCTGTACAGGTAAAGTTGGTACAGACAGACAATGACATTCCTGATTTCTATGTACAGAGATATGGGGATTGTCTCTTCATCAATTACAGAACCGAAAAGTATTACAAACCATGTAAGAGGAAACTCATAGGTTGGAAACATATTGAGGTTGAGAGGGTTCCGCATATATATCAGATTTCAAACAAATTGTTCCCGGAGATTACGGAGGAATCAGGTATTGTAAAATTTAACATAGAGAGAATATAATGGAAATCAAATTTGAAGACTTGACTGATCAACAGTGTACTGATATCATAGCCCATTTTGTGGAAAGGATAATGACGGGTGAAGTTAAGGAAATAATCATCCATAATGATAATGATGATATTGTCATCACAAAAAAACCAAGACTGGATGATACTACAGCAAACAATGATTTAATTATTCCGATAGTATAATGTACCAGTGAAAAAGGGTTAGTAGTAGCACCTCAAAGTCAGTAACCCTGAGATTATATCAAAATCAGTGGTAGGACACAGATGAGCTGTAGTTGGGGTATTTTGGTACATTTTGTTATATTTACTTAAATTATCAGAGAACAGAGTTTGTCCATTCTCCAAAAATGGACTGGCGTGGGAAAATAGATTTGAACCTATTTAATTAACAATCAAATCCCCAAAATTATGTTTATTTCAAAAAATCAAAATTTCAAAGAGGAGTATTGTGCCTCTGTGGTAAGAATCGGTGAAACTTTCCCAATTGAGGGTAAGGACAGAATCGTAAAGACTCTTGTCAATGGTCTTTCAATTGTAATCGGAAAGGATGAGTTTAAGACTGGTGATGTTGCTGTCTATTGTGCAAATGAAACCTGTCTGCATGAACTGTTCCTCCACCTCAACTCAATGTATGAGGATAAGGAGTTGAATGTTGACCAGGAGAAGAAGGGTTATATCAACAAGCATGGTCGTATCCGTGTGATCAGACTTGGTGGAATACCTTCCTATGGACTCCTCATTCATGCTGATTCAATTGCCACCTTTATCAATGAACCTGTTGAGGAAGTTGTAAAGTTCCTTGAAGCACATGTAGGAGAGGACTTTGACGAAATCAATGGTGAAAGGTTCTGCCAGGTTTATGTGCCACCGGTGAAGAATGTTCCTGAAAAACTCTCAAGACAGGAGAGAATGAAGAAGAAGCTTGACAGGTTCAAGATGCTTATTGAGGGTTCATTCCGTCTGCACTATGAGACCAGTCAGTTGCAGAAGAATATGAGGGACATCAATCCTGATGATGTAGTGTATATCTCTACCAAGATTCACGGTACCTCCGCTATCTATGCAAACATACTCACCAATCTCCCGACCAACTGGTTCAAGAGAATGTGGAGGAAGTATGTAACCCATACCCAGGAATATGACCAGGGATATAACCTTGTATATTCTTCAAGGACTGTCATAAAGAATGAGTATATCAACAAGAAGCAGAGACCTGGTGGTTTCTATTCTGATGATATATGGGGTTACTGGGGTAAGAAACTTGAAGGACTTATACCTAAGGACTACTGCATCTACTGTGAGATTGCAGGTTTCACTCCAAACGGTTCTCCAATTCAGAAGGGTTATGACTATGGTTGTACCCATGTTGCTGAAGAGAAGTCAAAGTTGATGGTTTACCGTGTGACCAAGGATGGAAAGGATCTTGAAATCCCTGATGTCATAGAAATGGGTAAATATCTCCAGGAACTTCTTGGAGACATCATTATGCCATTCCCACTTCTTTATATGGGAACTCTCAAGGATCTCTATCCGGATGTATCAACTACTGAACACTGGCATGAGAATGTCCTTGAACTCCTGAAGGTGGAGAAGAGGTTTAAGATGGAGGAAGATGAACCTATGTGCAGAACCAAGGTTCCTCGCGAAGGTTTCGTACTCCGTAAGGCAAACGACCCTGTTGCTGAAGCATGGAAGTTGAAGACTAATGCCTTCAAGATGCGTGAGGCCAAACTGGTTGACGCTGGTGAGGTTGATATGGAAATGGAAGCAGGTTACACAGAAACCGCTTAAGGTAGGAGGTGGTATCAACCTTATTTGAAGGTATATGAAAATTGGGGGATGTGAATCTCCCAATTTTTTGTTATTTTATTTGGAAAATCCAAAAAAATATTGTATCTTTGTAGTAAAGTAAAACTAATAATACAAAACTGATATGGCTGTTATGGATGAAACACCTGATTATAAGGTGGAAAATGGAAAAATATATAGTTACATAAGCCCAGAATACTATTATGATGTTGATTGGGGTAATTGTGTAAGGGGTGGACATTGGATTGCGGTTGCAGATGATACCCCAGAGAATAGAAAGATATACGGATTGTAAATATATTCATATGTTAGAAGAAGATAAATTTATTGAGTTGAAGATTGGTGATGTTTTCCGCTTTAACAGGGCAAGACATCACTGTAAGGTTGTGAATATGTTTGAATATGAAGGAAAGACATATTTCAACTATATCACAATAGAGGAATATCCTACTATGAAGACAACTACCAAAAATTGGTTGTGTGGTGTTTATACCTATTATGGGAATGTTTATGACGGTGTTGTTGAGGTCAACGGATATATCGTGAGGGGAACCGGCGGAAGGGTTCTTATCAACCCTAAACCAGTGAAGGAGAAATCCAAGAAACCAAAACCCGAAAAGAAACCTTTGACTGATTTCCAGAAGTTCTGCATATTACAGCGTAGTGGTAAAATCAATATGACTGATATTGTGAGAGGTGCATTTCTTACTGAAATGTCAGAATCAAAGTATGAAGACATCCTCTTCCACTATGATGAGTATGAATCAGGTAAAAGGCAGTGATTATGAACAGAAGGGATTTACTGGTTTTTACAGGTGTCATCATCTTTAGTGTATGTGGTTACTTTGATGTGGCTTCACTTTCAACATCAGTTGACATCATAAACCATTTTGTGTTTTGGATTGTCCTTATCTGTGTATATCTGGTATTGATGATCATTTTCAGTCTCCTGTTCACCAAATTCGGAAAATGGGGAGACAAGGTATTATTCAAGAAATAAGTTATGTTCAAACCTTGTGATATATGTCTTGAAGAGACCTGTAAGGGTGCTCATACCTGTAACTGTGATACTTGTAAGGTCAAGGATAAGTGTTACAGGCAACTTGCCGCAACTATAAGGATAACCAACAGGTGTACCCAGGAGTGTTCTCACTGCTGTTTTGAGAGTTCCCCCAAGTCCAACATTATGATGTCTGTCGAGATGGCCCGGAACATTGCCAAGTTCATCAATGTAAATGGTGTAGAAAGACTGAACCTTATGGGTGGTGAATTCTTCTGCAACCCTGACTGGTTTGAGATCTATTCCACACTTATTGACACCAATGTGAATCATGCCAGGTTGGTGACCAATGGTGACTGGGTGAACAGTGAAAAGACCAAGACACAAATCAAGGAACTGGTTGACAGATTCGGAAAGAAGATTTATTTCTGCATCTCCAAAGATAAGTGGCATACCAACAAGAATGTGGATGCTGCCAAGGAATATCTGGACAGTATTGGTACAATTGCACTTGTTGCCACAGAGGAACAAACCAAGAATGAGTCAATTGTCCCTGTGGGAAGGGCACATCTCCAATATATCAGCGGAATCTATGATATGATGGGATGTTACTGCCAGAATCCGGAGAATATGTATTCCTTCCTCATTGATGAAAAAGGTGAGATATACAAGTGTGGATTTGGTGTCATCTCATATGCCAATGTTGATGAATATCTGGAAGGTGGTTTCAGAGAGAGGTTCAAGGAGGCAAACTCCAAATTCTACAAACAGTTTATAGCATCTTGTAGGAGTTGTTACAATTTTGTATTGGTAAAAGCAAGGGATAGGATTGTAGAATATTGATGTTTTATTTGGAAAATCCAAAAAATTATTGTATCTTTGTAATAGATATGGAAATATTCAGAGCAATATATGACAAGAGAGTGTGGGATGATGGCCGCAATTATGATAGTCACATCATACACACTGAAATAGGTTTCTACACATCAAGAGAGAAGGCTGAAAGAGAATTGTATCTTTATATGACCCAGAGGATTGTAGGTCTTGACAAGGAGAGAACAAAGAAGTGTATATCCCAGACAAGTAAAGACAATAAGATTATTATCAATAAGGATAATTATTACTGGATTGAACCGGTAGAAGTAAATGAATAATTATTAAAAAACTATAAGCATTATGGATGATAAAATTGTATGTAAGAATTTAGATGACTTTATAGAAAGATGTTGTCGGTACTTTAAGAATAATTATCTGTATGTGGCCGGTCATGAGTCATTTATCAGAGATTTTAAATCCTTCACAAGTAAGTTGAGTATTACTGGTAAGAAGTGGAGTGATTATGATGAGTGTATGCTTCAGAATATCATAAAGGATGAAAATTGTCCTCTTGACTCTGACCAAATAGAGTGGATAAAATCTCTAAAGAATATGTTGTCTTGAAACAAGCAATAGAGATATGAAAGAAATACATTTCTATACAAACCTCACCAATGAGGAACAGACTTCAGAGAAGGACCTGGATACTATGTTGGTGGATTACTTCACATCCTGGGCAGCAATTGAGAATCCTAATGTGGAGGTGGTGAAGACTACCCAGATTGCTTTACTCAGGAATGCCTGGGATTACATCAGAAGAGGTGATGCAGTGTTCATCCACAATGGTAGGAAAGTCCTTGAGGTGAAGGAACATATGGAAGGTACACAGAAGGATATCAGAGTTGGTCACAACATCCTGAGTATCCTTACAGGAGGTACTTTCGGACCAATTGAATAACATTTAAATTATAAAAATATGAGTAGTGATAGCGGTTCATCAAGTGGTATTAGTTTTGGAGGAGCACTTTTTCTTATCTTCCTTATCCTTAAACTTGTGGGAGTGATTGACTGGAGTTGGTGGTGGGTTTTTTCACCCCTTTTGATTGGTGTGGGTTTCTGGATTTTGCTTATACTTTTTATAACAATTGTAATTAAAAGGTCATAAATTATGAATAAAGAACAACCCCGTTTTCGTATCCTTAACAAGACCTCCAAGACAGTAACTTTGAGACTTGGAGACAAACCTATGACATTCCCCTGGGAAGAGTTCAACAAGAAACTTATTGTAGTTGACAAGATTTGGGCAACTTTCAATGAGGAGGAAGCAAAGAAACAAGCAGAGGCAGATGATCTCATCAATGATGCAGTTGTTGCTGTTCTCGTTCAGAATGGTGGTGGAGAGCCTGGATTCAAAATGATGCATATGGCTGCCCTTCCGGGTATTATTGACAAACTGACTGTACTCCTGGAGTGCAACAGGTTGGAGGTAATGAACATCATCCGTAAGAGACTTATGGCTATGAATCCATTTATGTCCAAACCTATGTTCACAGATGATGAACTCAAAAGGAATGGTATCCATCATAAGAAGAAACATCTTCCAAAGGATGAAAAACCGGTTCCTGTGTTTGAGGTGGAGAAACCTACATTGGGAGATGCTTTCCCGGGTCTTGCTGACCTTAAAGAAAAATTGGAGAATAAGTAAAAATGAAGAAAGAAGAATTCCTTAAAATAACCGGATATATTGGTGGTATCATCAAGGGTACTTCCTTTGAGAATCATGTCTTTGCTGTAGGCGGGTCTGTAAGAGACCTGTGTATGGGTAATGACATCAAGGATATTGACCTTGTAATAGATCTTCCTCATGGTGGTGTGGATTTTGCCAACTGGTGTAAGAACCAGGGTTACACAAACACTGTTGTGATTTATGAGACCTATGGAACAGCTATGTTCAAATTTAAGGAATTCCCTGGTGAGGAAATTGAGTGTGTGATGACCAGAGGTGAGAAGTATCTTGACAAGGAATCCAGAAACCCTGTGACATCATTTGCCGACATCAATGAGGATGCAATCAGAAGAGACCTCACCATCAATGCCCTTTATTATAATGTAAGTACAGGTGAAATCCTGGATCTGGTTGGTGGTATGAAGGATATTGAGGACCATATCATCAGGACCACCAATACTGACCCTGATGTTGTATTTGATGATGACCCCTTGAGAATCCTGCGAGTAATCCGTTTCGCAACAAGATATGGTTGGGAGATTGAGGAGAAGACCTTCAAGTCTATGAAGAAATATGTCAGAAGACTTGACATCATCACCAAGGAGAGGATCCAGGCTGAACTCAACAAGATTCTTCTTTGTAGGAATGCAGTAATGGGTATAGGTTATATCCATGACATAGGTGCTATGAAATATGTCATCCCGGAGTTTGAGAAATGTTATGGTCTTGAGCAGAATGCTTTTCATTTCGGTGATGTGGCAGAACACACCCTTGCTGTCCTTCAACACCATTGTGAAACCTTTGAACCCAATCTGACAGAGAGACTGGCATGTCTTCTCCATGACATTGGTAAGGTCATCACAATGACAGTAAAGGATGGTAAAGTACATTTCTACAACCATGAATATGCAGGTGTGGGTATGGCTGTAAATATCCTCAAAGATTTGAAGTATGACAATGACACCATTGATGAGGTATGTTTCCTTATCAAGAACCATATGAGAACCAAGCAGATGGGTGATGGTGCCAGACTTATGAAGGATAAGTCTCTGAACAAACTCCTTTATGAGTGCAAGACCTATGAGAGATTTGAGTCTCTTATGAGGATAATTGAGTGTGACAACCTGGCACACAAGAAGGAGTGCTGCATATATCACCAATACAAGGAACTGACAGAGAAGGTAAAGGGTTCAGACACTTATATGAAGATGTTTGGATACAGACTTCCTGTAACCGGTAATGACATTATGGAAACCTTGGGTATTGCACCTGGTCCCATTATTGCAGAGATAAACAACAGACTTCTCAAGCAGGCATTCAACAATCCTGGTATCACGAAGGAGAGTTGTCTTGCTATGCTTCCAAGACTGAATAAAGAGGCAGAACAGGTAATCAAGGAGAAATGAAGCAGAACAAATACATAATCCTGGTTAAGAATGGTAATGTTGAGTTCAGATGTGGATATGTCATCAGACATGCCCATCTTCTTAACAAACCTGATGAGGACCAGTATGTAATAGGTGGAGGAAAGTTTGCTTTCAGTGATGAGGATAATGCTGTAGTCCTTTATGGTGCCAGTGATGATTATGGTTATCCCAGGAACATTGGGGAGAATCTTAAAAAGTGTTATGCTTCGGCAATGGAATCACTTGGAGATGAATATTACTATCACTTCAAAGAGTATGAGGAAATGCCAGATGGTTACAGACTGGTCTATGTTGATCCCTTTGGTGTGTCCAGGGATGTAAATACAGGTAAGGTAGTACTTCTCAAAACCAGATGTTATGCCTGATTCATTCTATGCCGGAGTAACCGTCTGTGGTGTCTATTCTGAAGGTTGGGTAATTCCCCAATACTTTGATAATGGAGAATGGTGGTACTGGATGCCTGGTGTCGGAACAGTTCCAGAACATAATCTTATAAAAAAGTGAGGATTTTTTCCTCACTTTTTTTGGTTATATCAAATATTATTATTATCTTTGTATCAGAAACAAACAATAACAGATATGACACCTTTAGAACTTATTAAGAAAGACCTCCAGGAGAGGAAGGATTTGTATGGTCGTCCTATGATTGATTCATATGTCATTCTGAAGAAGGATGACAAGGGATATTACATTGAGTATGCATTCAAGGAGGGTGCTCCCCATGACAACCGTTGTCTGTCCTGGTATGACTCTTATCAGGAGAAAGCATATCTTTATAATGGCTGGTGTCAGTCAAATGGGGTTGATCTCCCAGAAGAGGAAACCAGAAAGATTCTGGATTCTATCAGAAAGAAGAGAGAGGAAAGGGTTGGAAAGATTTTCATACTCCATTCATTTACATGTGGTTATGAGGAGGATGAAAAGGGTCGCCTTGAAGAGGCAGAAAAGTCCTGGATTGAATTCAAGGAGTATCATTCCGATGAGAATGGTGTAATGAAACCCTTTGTTCCAGGAGACCACATCTGTAAGGTTGGTTGTCCTGCCAAGGAATGTGACTGGGTTAAGAATAAGAAACACCCCTGGACATATGAAGAACCTGTCAAGTGTGCCTGTTGGAAACTTGAGGATGGTGTGACTATGGAGGAATTCATCAACAACTATAGAATTTCAATGAAGGCCACAGAGTTGGCCAAGCTTCTCTGATATGGATAAACTCATCAATTATATTGAGTTCCGGGCCGCCAAGTATGGTATGATAAAGGGTATTGCCTCCACCAGTTCTATGTACTATCAGATTGGTATCAACAAGGTGAGGGTGTCTGATCATATCAAATATGGTGAAGATAGTGTAAAGGAATGTGATTATTACTTCATCATCCAACCAAATGACACATACATTTTCCTCACCAGTCCCAAATATGTAAAGGGTGGTAAGGGTTATTTGAAGATTGTGTCATATGAAGAGGCAAAAGATTTCATCAAGTCACTTGATGAGTTTGCAATGCAGTACACCAAGATGACTGACTGGTATATCCCGGAAGACTGGAACAGACAGCTTGAACCAAGGAGAGTGGATAAAATGCCTTGGGAGGAGTTCTACAAGAAGTTCCTGGAAGGTAAGTCTGAGCAGTATATAATGGGAGTTATCAGTAGGATTGAATCCCTTGTATATGGCAACCCCAAGAAGGGAAACATTAATGCAAAGATGGAGATAATTGAATCTTTATATGATGGTCTGACTGCATCCCAGTATGGTGCTCTTATGGCAAAAATGGAGTAATAAAAATTTTCAGATTTTTTGTTATATTTAGTTTGTGTAAGTTTTACACATAAATATAATGTAAGCTGGAAATAAAAATCCACAGAATCCTATCTGGATTCAGAATGTGAGGTAATAAAAACAGGTTACGTAAAGTAATACAAATTAAAGTTTATATAACTTATGAAAAAAATTCTCGTTGTCGTCGACATGCAGAACGACTTTCTTACTGGCGCACTCGCCAATGAATCTGCTGTAAATGTTATCCCCAATATCAAGAGGGAAATCGAAAGTGGTAATTACACCCACATTATCTTTACAAGAGACACCCACACAAGTGATTATCTGAAGACTCAGGAAGGTAAGCTCCTCCCTGTACCTCATTGTATCTATCTCACAAAGGGTTGGGAAGTCTGTGAGGAACTTGAGGATGCTGATTTCAAAGGCATTGAACCAATGTTCCTTGACAAACCGACATTTGGTTACAATGATTGGATTGGTTATTTTGACAATAACTATCTGATAGGTAATGACTCAGAGTTCACATTTACCGGTACTTGCACCGACATCTGTGTAGTAAGTAATGCACTTGCAATCAAGGCAGCCTTCCCTGAAGCAAAGGTAAGATGTCTTGCTGACTGCTGTGCACCTCTCTTTGGTGACCCCAAGAGACAGGAATCAGCACTCACTGTCATGGAATCATGTCAGGTGGAAGTTGTTAGGTAATTGAAAGTGGGTAGTTATGGAATACGTCGCCGGAAGATCAAATCTCGCTTGTACTATCTTTGTACCCTTTGATTGTGACAATAATTGTCCTTTCTGTACTTCAAAGTGGATGTACAGGGAATCTGGAATTGAAATGAACATTGACAGAATCCTTGAAATGATAAGGTATGTCAATGAATCACCTGTCATTTCAGAATTTGTCATTACCGGTGGTGAACCTACTGCCAATCTCACACTTCTCAAAAAGATTGTTGATGTCTGTCAGAAAAAGGTATTTATCAACACCACCCTCCCCAAGAAAAACATTGATGCTGTTATTGAGTATCTGAATAGTGAGGATAAGATTTGTGGTGTCAATGTTTCCCGTCAGTTTGGTAAGCTCAACAATCTTTATAAGTATGTCGCCAGTCCTGAAGACATTCTTAAAATCAGGACTTCCATCAGAATCAATGTGATGAGAACCAAGGATTGGATCGAGAACCTGGACCAGTTTATGGAAACCTGGATCAGAAGGTCTGACATTCTCCTCAATCTACGTGAGGATTACCGTTACATCACAAAGGAAAATCTCAAGCTCAGGAATGATATAGTTGATTACCTCGCAAACCGTTTCGTGTATGTTGGAGGTAGTGGTTGTATGGTTTGTAATGGTGAGACATTCGTCAATCCTAATACAGACCAGTTTATCCACTATCACAGAGGTATTGAACACTCTTGTGTGAGATATGCAGACAGAACCTATGTCAATGATGTCATTATCCGTCCGGATGGAAGGGTATATGATGACTGGGACTGGTCTGTTGAGATGGATGGAGATACAATTAAACATATCAAGTGATTATAACCAAGAAATTTATTGATATAACAAAATAAGAAAACTATGTGTGGATATTCTAATTACAGATACTCCAGTGGCTGTGGATCATCAGGCTGTGGATCATCAGGTTGCGGAGGTGGAGATTACAGACAATATCGTCCATCATATGGTGGATGTGGTTCATCAGGTTGTGGGGGATCCTGGGGTTGTGGTTAAAAAAATTGGAAAACCCAAAATAAAACATTATATTTGTAACAAGAAAGTAAAAGATATGATTACAGTAAATCACAGATTAGTAAAAGTTGGGCATTTCCCTGATGGTACACAGTGTATTGTGTTTCCATCTGATGCCCTCTGGAAAGAGCTGGATAATCCAAATGAGATTTCCTGGTATTATGATTCGGATGAAGAGTTATTTACTCTTGCATGCACTGTGGACTGGATTCACAGGACTGATGTAAAGAAGAGCAGACTCATTCTGAATCTCCCCTATGTTCCCAATGCCAGAATGGACAGAATCAAGGATGATATTGAGAATTTCTCACTTAAGGTATTTGCAAATTTCATCAACTCAATGGGATTTGATGAAGTCAATGTGTACAATGTCCATTCCAATGTAAGTGAGGCACTGATTAACAGTGTACATTCTTCAAAACCTGCTGCTGATATTATTTCAGCAATAGACAAATATCAACCAGATGTCATTTTCTTCCCAGATGAAGGTGCATGTAAAAGGTATTATGACCTGGGAGTCATCAAGAATTCCGGTCTCCCTGTTACATTCGGTATCAAGAAAAGAGACTGGAAGACAGGAAAAATCCAGGGATTGAATGTCATTTCAGATATTGACCTCACTGGAAAGAAGGTTCTTATCATTGATGACATCTGTTCGGCTGGTGGAACATTCAAGTTCTCTGCAATAAAACTCAAGGAGATGGGTGCTTCTGATGTTGCTCTTTATGTATCACACTGTGAGGACAATATTCAGAATGGAGACCTCCTTAAGACTGACCTGGTATCAAAGATTTATACCACAGACTCAATCCTCCACATCACTGATCCCAAGATTGAGATTATACACAAAATGAGAATAACACTATGAGTATAATGAATTATAAGATATTTGAATCATCCAATAAGGATGTAAAGAAGTTTGTCTTCACAAAAGACAATGAAGATGGTACCAGGGATATTGCCGTTGAGGCAGTCCTTTACAGATATGGAAACTATGCAACCAGGACCGTCATCTGTTGTTCAACCCAGTGTGGTTGTCCTGTAGGATGCAGTTTCTGTGGAACAGGAAAGTTCTTTGTAAGAAACCTCACCTGGGAGGAGATATGTGAACAGGTTATATCAGTTCTTTCAACCATTGACTGTGAGACCTCTGAAATCAAGAAGTTCCAGATTATGTTTATGAGTATGGGTGAACCCTTCCTCAACTACTACAATCTGGAAACTGCAATCAGAGTACTGCATGAGAAATATCCCAATGCACAGCTTCTTGTCAGTACATCTGCACCCACATCAATGAAGAATCACTTTGATGAGTTCATTGCTCTTTCAAAGGAGATTGACAAGGTTGGTTTGCAGTTCTCTGTCCATGAGTCTCTTGATGAGAACAGAAGGAAACTCATTCCCACCAACACATCAACCCTGAAGGAGATTTCAGAATATGGTGAACTCTGGGCATCCCAGGTAGGAAGAAAGGTGTTCTACAACTATTGTGTACACCCGGGTAATGATTCGGAGGAGGATGCAGACAGACTTATCAAACTGTTCAACCCCGCTTGTTGGGAAACAACCCTTTCAGTCATCTGTGAAAAATCAGAAAGTGTGAAGTCAAGTATTGAAAGACAGCTTGAAATAATCAACACATTTGCAGGTTATCTCACCCAGAAAGGTGCATCCCTCAGAATATTCAACCCTGCCGGACAGGATGACATAGGTGGTGGTTGTGGTCAGCTCTGGTTTTTCCAGGAATGGCTCAAAAAGAGAAATAATAACAAATAATCATTTATACAATTAAAATCTTATATAGATATGATTAATAATACTTTAGCAATTCTTTTGTGTGACACTTATAAGACTTGTCACAACCGTATGTACCCGAAGAACCTTAAGAAACTTACATCTTATTGGGTACCCCGTAGATCAATGTTTGAGAAACCTGAAAACCAGAAGATGGTCTGGTTTGGTATGCAGGCCTTTGTCCAGGAGTGGCTCATTGACTACTTCCAGAGAAACTTCTTTGATCTTCCTCTCAACAGAGTAATGAAGGAATACAAGTTCACAATGAATATCCAGATTGGTGAGGGTAACTATGATGTTGAACCCATTGAAAATCTTCACACACTTGGTTATCTTCCTTTGGAGATCAATGCTCTTCCTGAGGGTTCACTGGTGAATATGGGTGTTCCTTGTATTGAGATTACAAATACAGTTGATGGATTTGCATGGTTGGTTCAGTGGATTGAGTGTATCCTCCAGTCTGAACTTTGGAAGACTTCAAACCATGCCACAATCGGTCATATGTACTACAAGTTGGCAAAGTACTGGTATGACAAGTCTGTTGATGACAACATTGATCCGCGAAATGCATTCGCAGATTTTGGAATGAGAGGTATGTCTTGTATGAATGAGGCTGTCCGCTGTTCAGCAGCCTGGCTTCTCTCATCAAACAAGACCAGTACCATAGCAGCAATTCCTTATCTGGATGAGTATTATGATGCAGACTGTTCATTCAACCATATAGGTGTTGGCGCAGTTTCTACTGAACACTCTGTAATGGGTGCCAACTATGCCCTTGATGGTGATGAGAGAACCTTTGTAAAGAGACTTCTCACTGAACTATATCCTACATCAAGTTTCTCAATGGTATCTGATACCTATGACTACTGGAATATGGTAGAGAACATCATTCCTTCACTCAAGGATGAGATTCTTGCACACAAGGGTAAACTCCTTATCCGCCCTGACTCTGGTGACCAGTATGAGACCACAGTTGAGACTGTCCAGAAACTCTGGGATTCTTTCGGTGGTACTGTCAACAGTAAGGGTTACAAGGTACTTGACTCACACATTGGTGTAATCCTGGGTGACGGATGTACTCTTAATGTACTCCGCAAGATCTGGAAGGAACTTGACCGTCGTGGATTTGCCGCCAACAATGCCATCTTTGGTGTGGGTGCTTTCTGCTTCACTGCAATATTTGAGGGTGACAAGATGATTGTCAACACCAGAGATACCTATGGTTGTGCTTGTAAGGCTACCTATGGTGTATTTGGTGACCAGGAACTCAAAATCTATAAGGATCCCAAGACTGATACATCACATCTCAAGAAGTCTCACAGAGGTCTTGTATTTGTGGAGAAGGTTGATGGTGAATATATCTACAAGGATGACATGCTTCAGGCAGAATATGATGAGTATGCAAAGACTCACAAGTCAGCTCTGAGAACAGTCTTCAAGGATGGTAAGATGCACAACCGTGAGACCTTCACAACTATCCGTGACCGTCTCGCTAATGAAAAGGATTAAGATATGGCAACAAACAGACATCTTATAGACATTTATAAGGCAATCTATCTTCTGGATGGTGTTAGAGAACCGTTTGATTTTTTCGGTCCCAACCATCCGAAGATTGGTGATAAGGTAAGTCCAAGTATTTACTTCTCCTATGACTTCACATATAAGTTAGACAAGATTCCACATAATTGCAAACTCACCAAGGAAGACATCCTTTCAAATAAATGGGTTTGTACAAAAATCCGTCAGAAAGACTATCACTCATATGTGACTTTCAGATCAGTTGACAAGATTGATGGAAAGAGAAGGAATATTACATATACTGATGAATATGGTCTGACCTGTGAGATTGTGGATATGCCGGAGAAGGCAAAACTTATCATTGACTATAAGAATGGTAAGTACACCAGAATTGAACTGTTCAGGATATTCCAACAGAAGGGTTATACAGCCAGTGTATTCTTCACCTCATTACTTGGTAGTCTGGAAATGAATGCTGAGGAATATCTCCAGGTGATTGATGAACTTAATAAGGAGGGTAAGATATGATTAAAGAAGTTGAAGGCAATTTATTAACATATCCTGGTCTTGAAGTTATAGGGCACCAGGTTAACTGTTTAGGAATAATGGGTGCAGGAATAGCAAGACAAATCAAGGAGAAGAATCCGGAACTGTATAAGGCATATGTCTGGTTGTGTAAGGATGGTGTTGAGACTCCTGACCCCCACAAACTGTTGGGAAGAATCCAGATTGTCAAGACAGATGACGGTAAACAGTATGTTGCCAATCTCTTTGGTGAGTATTCTTTCTGTGAGAGTGTCGCACCATATGAGGAGGGTGGAAAACCCAGACACACTGATTATGATGCTCTGAAGGAATGTCTTCACAGACTCCACACCTGGATGGTCCTGAATGACATTGAGAAAGGTGGACTTCCTGATCATATAGGATGTGGTCTTGCTGGTGGTGATTGGAATGGTGTTGTCTATCCTATGATTAAGAAAGAGTTTGAGGAGGATGAAGACATCACAATGTACATAGTAAAATACAATAAAAGATAAAGAATATGGAAAATTATAGTTTTAATGTAGAAAAGGTAACCAGGGATTGTATCCAGTGGATTAAGGATTGGTTTGAAAAGAATGGCCCTGGATGTAATGCAATTATAGGAATGTCAGGTGGAAAGGACTCCACTGTCACAGCAAAACTTTGTGTAGAAGCTCTTGGTGCAGACCGTGTAATTGGTATTTCACTTCCAGATGGAAATCAGGGTATCAATGATGCAGACAAGATTTGTGCGCATTTCGGAATGAGATATATGATAGCAAATATTGGTCCTGCATGTGATGGTATCAGAAACCTTTCTATTGTTGACAATGGAATGGTCAAGAATGGTATGTGGACTGAACAGGCAGAACAGAACCTTCCTGCAAGAATTAGAATGACAATGCTTTATGCAATTGCACAGACCAACAATGGTAGAGTTGCAAACACCTGTAACCTCTCTGAGGACTATGTAGGTTATGCTACCCTGTATGGTGATTCTGCCGGAAGTTTTGCACCCCTGTCACATCTGACAGTAACAGAGATTTACCAGATTGGTGACTATCTTGGTATCCCTTACCAGTGGGTTCACAAGACTCCTGATGATGGTCTTCCCCATTCTTCATCTGATGAAGAGAAGTTTGGTTTCACATATGCTGAACTGGACAAATACATCAGGGAGGACATCATGCCGATAGGTAAGTGCAGTAACTCAAATGAGTTCAAGTTTGACAAGATCAAGAGGATGTATGAGAAGAATAAGTTTAAGACTGAAATCATCCAGATCCCTTGCTTTAAACCTGTCTTTTAAATAGAAAGTGGGAGTAATATCCCACTTTTTCCATAAATACCATAAAATTTACATTTATAATCGTTAATGTTATGGAACTTAATGAGTCTATAAATGAGTCCGGATGGTCTGAAGAAGATGAATCAAATTTCAAGAAATTGGATGATGATTTGTGGACTTTCTTTTCCTGGCATATGAAAGACCCATCAGGTGTAAATGGTGTCCCTGATATTTCAGTTAGTATCAGTGGTTTAATAAATGACACATTATCAAGGTATTATCCAAAATGTGATACCAGGGAAAATTTGAGAAATGTCATTAATGAACTATATGTAAGGGAAGTCAGAATAAACATCAGTCCCAGAGAAAAGACTGAATACACCCCATACAGCGAAAAGGAATTGATTGAACTTGTAAGGGGGAAAGTGGTAGGTGGAAAACGGTGCGAAATATACGGCGTAACGAAAGATGGAGAAACAATTCACTTAAAATATGAGTGGGTAGTATAAAAAGAGGTTCAAATGAACCTCTTTTTTTATTGATTTATTTGGATTTCTGACATAAAATTGTTATCTTTGTATAGGATAAACATGATCAATCTATGACTATAAATGTTAATGAGGTTGTATATAGTCCTGGAGAAAAGGATTATATTAGAGAAAAAGAATATGAATTGGAGATTCCGGATGGGAAAATCTTTGATAAGATAACCATAGATTCTCCAACCTATTGGTATGCAACAATAGATGGAAAACTGTTCAAGTCTGACCAGGGAAATGGTGTAAAGTCTATCCTGTTTTCTTCAAAGGAGACTCTTACTCAACGTCTTGCAGAAGCTCTTTATTGGAGAAAGGGACTTATCCCCAGGATTGGTCAGGGTGTCGGTTATGACACTGATGATTTCTATGAGAAACTTGTCAAGACATTCAATGTTGAATTCAAAACAGTACAGTTCTAATGGATAAGTTGACTGAATTTATACATGATCTCCTCAGAAGGGGTATGCATATATCCGGTGTCAGTCTCCGGGGTGGAGTGTTGGCATATGACCTGGAAGGATTTGCCAAATCCGGACATGGCACACTTTTTGTTGAGGATGATGTGATAAAACTGGAGACCAGATATAATCAGATAGATGAGATTCATTCCCTTTCTGACCTGGTTAGAGTTGCTTATGACTGGGATTGTGGATATTGCAGTAAAAACAGCATATACACAGTCTATGGGGTCAGAAATGAGTGGAGAAAACTTTATGAGGAATTTGGTTACAACACAGATAATCTGAGATAATATGGACAACAAGCAGTTATACGACCAGGCAAAAGAGGCCTATTACAATGGTGAACCTATTATGACTGACCTTGAGTTTGATGAACTTGAGGAGGAACTCGGTTTGGAAAACAAGGGATATGTGGGTACACATCATCAGAAGTCATATACGGTGAAACATCCTTTCCTTATGGGTAGTCTCTCCAAGATTCAGATCAAGGAGAAGGAAGACCATACAATACCCTGGATGTTTTATGATCATGAAATAATAAAATACCTCAAAAAGGCAAATGGTTATTTCTCACGGGGTTGGTTCTATGAGGTAACCCCAAAGTATGACGGTTGTTCCTGGGAGGCAGTCATTGATCCCAAGGGAAACCTGGTATCTGTTTCCACTCGTGGAGATGGTGAATGGGGAAAGGACATCAAGGTCTGGTTTGAGAATGAATGGAAGACCAACTATGAACCTTATGTAATGGATTATTACAGGTCAGCACTGGATGAACAGAGTTATTTCTTCCTCAAAGAGTTTGTAGTAAGAGGTGAGTGTCTGGTAAAGAAGTCCACCTTCCGGAATAAGTATGCAAAGGAGTTCACCCTTCCCCGTAGTTTTGTAGCAGGAGTACTTGGTCAGGACTGGGAAGGAAATGATGACCAGATGGAAATGAGAAATGACCTCTCCTGGGTTGCATATGACTTCCGTGAGGTGTATGAGAACGGTACCATCATTGAACTCGGTTACACAAAGTATGATGAACTCTCCAAGTACACTCTGGGTAACAGACCTGATTTCATCATCACTGATGCAAGTATAGACATTAAAAACCTATATGATATCTTCGAGAAGGTCAGAAGAGACAGTGAGTTTGCACTTGATGGTTTTGTGATAAAACCAGGCACCAAGTTCAGACTCCAGGATGGAGAGAGAACAAGACAGGAAGATTGTGTTGCTATCAAGTTCCTTCCTGAAATTGTGGATGCAGAACTTATTGATGTTGAATGGAATGTAGGTAAGACTGGTGAGTATTACCCCACAGGTATTCTGAAGGAAATCATCATTGGTGGTAAGAAGAATGACAGGGTGAGTCTGTCAAACTATGGAAATATCATTAAGAACAATATAGGTATAGGATCCCATTTGAAGATCTCACTGGCAGGTGACATCATACCTTACTGCTACAAGGTGGTGACCGGAGGTGAACCTGTGAAACTTCCTGAAGACTCTTATATTGATGGTGTTCACCTGATGAAGACATTGAGTCAGGAACAGAAGACATTCATCAAGTTCATCAACTCTGTCAATGTACTCAAACCAGATGGCATAGGTGAGAAGGTGGCAGAGAAACTCTTTGATCTCTTCCCGACAGACAACATTGTTGACTTTATGTTGTTCCCGGAAAGATGGGCACCACAGTTGGATGACAGTAAGTCTTCACAGAACATCATCAACTCCATAGAGGAGAGAAAGAAGACTCTGACTCTTCCTGACCTTATACAGTCAATGGGATTTGAGAACTGTGGTGAAAAGAATGCACTGTGGTTGGCAAAGAAGTTCTCTGGACTGACTGTTGATTCAAAGGGTATTCCCACAGCAATCATTGATTTGAGTGAGGACAGTAAGTACCAGTTCAATGTTTCCTATATGGTGAAAATGTTGGGTATCAAACTCCTGGAAGAGACAAAGACTGACGGTATTCCTGTCATCCTTACAGGTAGTCCCAAGGAGTGTGGATATAACACCAAACTGGACTTCCTCAAGACTCATCCTGAATTCATAGAGACAACAAAGTGGAATGAGTGTAAGATTCTCTTTACTGATGACCTCAATTCCACCAGTTCAAAGATGGAGAAGGCAAAGAAACTTGGAATTGAAATAAAAAGATATATTTGATATGAAGAAAACAACAGCAGCAATAGTTATGATTGACAGAATGGGAAACATTCTGGGTTGTCATGGCACAAGTAAGCCTGAAAATACAGGATATGATTTTCCCAAGGGTTGTGTTGACGAAGGTGAAACAGACATCGCAGCTGCAATTAGGGAACTCAGAGAGGAGACAGGTCTTGTTGTATCTGAATCTGATTTGATTGATGCAGGAACATATCCTCATAACAGGGAAAAGAATATTCACATCTTCATCTGCAAGATGAATGTATTACCTAATACAGCAACCCTGAAATGTACATCCTATTTTGAAACGCCAGATGGAAAAAGACTTCCTGAAATGAATGGTTTCAAAATCATCTCCAAAGAGGAGAGAGGTATGTTCAACAAGGTGTTGCAGAACAAATTTGATATTATAGACTCATACAATGAGAGAAAAGATTTATAAAATAACCCCAGATAATGGTTCAGAACCATACTATATGATAGCGGTTAAGAAACACTGGTGGTCACCTTATGAACTACAACCACATTTCTGGAGATATGGAGATGATGGAAAAACATTGTATCTTTGTGAATATGCATCAGTAAATAGAGTATAAATTATGGAAGATTTTATCAAATCATTAAAGATCTTTGAGAAGTATTGTGATGACTATCACAAGCGGTATCCATTCTGTTGTGATCATGACATCATCATATTCAATGGAGCTGGAAAAGATGATGTAAGTAAGGAAGATAAGGAAGAGTTGGAAAAACTTGGGTGGATACCTTTTGATGATTTTGGATTTTGTTCACACAGATTTGGAAGTAACTGATATGAAGATTAAGGAGATATATAAGATATTCAGATTTTTGAGAAAGAGCAAATCCTGTCTCATTCTCAAGGATGATTTTCAACTTGGTTTCTTTGGTGAAACTGATGAGAAAATGATGAAGTTCAATGAAGAGATTTTAAAGATTTCAATCAAGAAATAATGGAACACACTATTACAGAATTTAAGGAATGGCCGGAAGGTCTGGAAGTGAGTTACCATGACTGGGTGATAAAGACATCAAAGGAAGAGATTGCCAGGAAACTTGGGTTCAAACCTGTTTACAAGAGGGGACCAAAATGTACATACACCTGGAAGTGTAACCTTGACAATGGCAGATATTTCTTCACCATTTATGATATGTCATATGGTAGAAGACTTGGTAAGAATGACGTCACAGAATATCATATTGGATTTGATTGTACTTATGATGATGTACATCAGTTCTGGCCTAACAAGTTGGAGGCCTTGGATATGTTGGAGGCCTTGGATGAGATTGGTCTGACACCTTGTCATTCTGACCTATGGACAAAATTACATGCCACAGGGGCACTCAAGAAAATAGAAGAACTAATCAGAAAGAATTTATGGAAGTAGTACAAAGTTTCACAATTGATCACACAAACCTCAAACCTGGTATCTATATATCCAGGGAAGACCAGTGGTTCACAACCTTTGACATAAGGATTACTGAACCCAATAAGGAACCGGCAATGGCACCGGCTGCCATACACAGTCTTGAACATCTGATGGCAACCTGGTTTAGGAACAATGTTGACATCAAGGGAGATGTGGTCTATGTAGGACCTATGGGTTGTCTGACGGGAATGTATGTCATTATGTCAGGTGTTCCAGGTTCGTATACTGTTGAGGATATGAGAGAACTGGTGATTGAGTGTCTCAAATGGATCCTTGAACAGGATGAAGTACCGGCAACAACACCAGAGACCTGTGGAAACTATCTGCTCCATGACCTGCCAATGTGCAAGTGGGAGTGTAGAAGGTATCTGTCAAGACTGATGACTGATTTCCACAGTGAGTATAAGAGACTTGATGTTACCCTCCCTGATGGAAGGAAATTTGCGGATGCATAAAATTTAGAAGACAATGATTAAGATATTACCTCTTGAAGAGAACAATGAAAATGTAAAACCATATTACAGGTTGGTAGTAACCCTTGGATATGGTGAACATTGTGATGACACTTTCACTCATTCCTGGATGGAAATTGATGATGAAAAGGCAATCAAGTATGACTCCCTTTCTGATGAAGAGATTGAGGATATGGATTTTATGGAATTACAGGAATTGTCTGATTACATAACCCAATATGAGGCAGAAAGTATTGTCAAGTTTGTCAATTCACTGTGGGAAAGAAAAAACAAGGATGGTTATAATGTAGATCATATAGTCCTGAATGACGGATGTGATTCATTCTGGTGGAAAGATCGGGCAGGAATGACAAACAAGGAATATAAATGGTTTTCTGATATCTATCAGAAATATCAGAGTAATCTTTTCAATCCGGAAATAGAACACAACTGGTATGGTGTTGTTGGTGCCAAGATTGAATATATTGACTGTCACAATAAGGTCCATAAATGTGAGGTTGTATAATGGAAAGGATTATCGCGGCCGCATATAAGGTCAAACCTGAATTCATCTGTAATGATGGTGGTGTAAGAAAAACAACCATTCCGGAAAGAGATGACATCTACCAGTGCAGGATTGGAAGACACCATGCTGAAATCATCCACATCTGGGGTAAGGAAATAGATCATGATACTGATGGTTTTTACACATCATATGGCAGATGGGTGGATAGGAAAGAGGCAGCCAGGATCGCCCTTGAAAGTGGACAGATAAAAAAGTGTCATTACTTTGGTGGTGAAGAACTTGACAGTAGTGATATCTTTGATTTGGATTATGATGGAAATATGTTATGAAACATATTCCAAAGAAGTATAAATTAATTTAAATAATATATGGGTTGTTTTAATCATAAATGTAACTTTTCACAGTTACCTGTTAAGTATGGTGATAGAATAGTTGTAGTCCTTGGGGTAAAACCAATTGGACCTGCAGAGCATATGATGGATATTGACAATTTTTCTCCTGGTAATTCATTCACTCCTATATCTGTACCTATCAGAGGTGAATATAATGACTATGGAGGAATACAGAATGTAGATATGACTCCTGGTATTGAAGTACTTGAGAACTACTTTGATATGGGAATTGAAGAGATTGTTGATATTGCCGAGCGTGTAACTTGTGGTTGTAAAAATCAAGAAGAAGATACTTATAAGAAGATAAAAGATATTCTTACTGATAAGAAGTTAAGTTTTTTATATAAAAATGTTGAACTTACTTACATCATGGAGCATGAGGATATCTTTGATGATATGATAAATAGAAGCAATCTTGCTTATAAGAACAGATATTTCTGGAGAATACCCCATGAATTTCTTAATGATATAGGTTATATTGAAAATAATCTTGGTAAGAATAATAACAATTATGATATTATAGAGTGGACTCATCCTACTTTACCGAAGTTAAAGGAAGAGTGTTACATATATAGGACAGAGGATGTTGGTGATTATAACAAGGTTTGTAATACTATTGAAGAGTTTGCCAAATATATCGGTGCTGAAATTCCTGAAAAGTATAACAGATCATATTATGAATGCCGTTTTATTGAAGACATAAAAACAATGTCTGATGAATCTCTTAGCAGAATTGATAAACGCCTTAGAGCTTATGAAAATAGACACTATTCATTTCTTAAATTTGCTGAATATGGTTTATTTCATCAAGGAGAACATACTGGTATATTTAGTTATCTTCTTTGTTCATTTGGAAATAATGATGAACATATGCAGGAAAAATTCATGAAGGAAGTAATTGAGATTGCTTTACTTTATGATGCATTGAGACTGATGGAGATGACTTGGGGAAATACTAGTTATTACCGTCAAGACATCAGTTATGAACCTCATATTGAATTCCTCAAGAAATGCTTGGAAGTTGCTGAAAGCAAAAGAAAAGAATATGATTATGTAGAGGAATGATTTTATAAATTCAAATGATGAAACTGATTGAGTTTGGATCCAGGTACTCATTCTATGATTGGTTCTGGAGAGGTAAAAGGAGTGACAACTACCCATTGATTGAACTCAATTACAGACACTGTTGGGAAGAGGACACTCATATCTATCGGGCAACTGAGAATGGAAAGGATGTTGGAATCATCTTCATCTCCTGCTGTAATCCAGGAGAGATGTGGATTGATTTGTTTGAGATAAGGGAAGGTTATTGTAACAAAGGTCTTGGTACAGAGATGTTCAAACTCCTTATTGAAAAACATAAACCGGAATACATAAAACTCCAGTGTGTTGAGGAAAGGGATGATGAAGCATTGTCATTCTGGAGAAAGATGGGATTCCATAAAAAGAGGAATAGTGGTTATTATGATAATCTGATGTATAAGAACATTAGTAAAAAGTATTGGAAAAATGTTTAACCCATTGTTGTTTCAAGGTTTATATTATCTTGTAAAGAGTCGTTGTGAGAGTGAGAAGGAACATGTTCCTGATTGCTGTGAAGACTGTAAACACTTCAGAGGAATGAAAAGGAAGTGTAGGAAGGGTTGGTATCCTGATGAGAAGGATTATTTCTGTTGTGACCAGGAGGATGACTTCAACTGTGATGAGGATTTTGATTATGATGATGAAGACATTGACTGGGATAATGAATATGATGATGAATATTGATTATGAAACAAGAAGATAAAGAACTTTTATTAAAAGACCTCTGTGCAAGGTTACCTTATGGTTTTGTTATCCATAGGGAATCAGATAACAGTGACATAAAAATCAATGACATTGATGAGTTTGCCCATTTCCTTGAGTATTCTGATGGTGAAGAGTTCAAACCCTATCTTCGCCCTATGTCTTCAATGACTGATGAAGAAAAGAAGGAAATAAATGAATATATACATTCAATAGAGGGACAACTGATAGGATTTGGTGGTAAGATTATCTGGTTGACTGATTACTATCTGTCACATCATATAGATTTCAGAGGTATGATAAAGAAAGATATTGCTCTTGAGGCTCTTGAGAATATGTATAAAACTGAATAATTATGACAGAAGAAATAAAAAAGTTGGTGCTAAAAGACCTTTCTGCAAGGGTGCCTTATGGAGTTAAAGTTTGGTATCCTAATGGTTTTGGAGCCATTTCTACTGTTAGAGGAATAGTAGATGATATTTGTTACTTTAATGAAAATCCAACATATGGTAATTTTTGCCATATTGAGCAGGTTAAACCATATCTCCGCCCTTTGTCATCTATGACAGAGGAAGAGAAAGAAGACTTGAAGCAAGAGCATATTAAAGATGAAAAGATTTATATTGAAGTTATAATGAAAGCTGCAAATGGAGATTCCTCCATGAGAGGTAAAGCAATCCCACATTTTGCAGCAGATTGGTGCAATAAATATCAATTTGACTACAGGGGGTTAATTCCTATGGGTTTGGCTCTTGAAGCAACTGAAGGTATGTATAACAAAAAGGAAAAGTAATATGGACGAAATATTTGAAAAGGCACTTGAATGGTATATGTCAGGCAACCTTGAACGAAAAAAGATGGCCTGTGAACTCTTTCCTGAAATCCAACTCAAGGATAGGATGGAAAAATATGAGGAGGAAAAGAGGATAAAGAGAGAGAAAGAAAGAGAGGAACAACTTCAAAAGAACCTTGAAAGATGTAAGGAACTCTTTCCGATAGGAACACCTGTATGGAGTGATGATGGAACAGACAACTGCCCCAATATCATTGTCAGTGAACCATACATTGAAGAAACCAAATACCGTGAACCTTATGGTGCCTATGACCTTTTATACAAAGGACCAAAGAAATCAATCTTTGCAAAGACCATAAGAGTTTTACATAATGAACCTCTTGAGGGACGCTGGAAAAACAGTGTTGTCTGTCTTGAAAAGTGTCTTTATGCAATGGACAGTGAAAGTCCATATTGTCACAGGGAACATATCATTGACTTTGAGGACTTCTACAAGAAGCAGAATGAAGAGAGAACAAACAGGATAAAAAGACTCAAAGAGAACATTGAAAGAGTTGAAAAGGATCTCAGTCAATACAAGGATGAACTTGAGGATTTTGAGAAATACAATCCACTTGATTTCAATCAGGAATTTATAAACAAAATAGTTAAAGATTATGCTTAAATATTCAGAACATCTTCCGGTTAATTTATCAAAGGAACTCAAAGAATATGGTTGTACTTTATTTCTTCCAACCTATTCTGAAGTATTCGAGTGGTTTGCATCAGAGAAGGGTATCATAATAACACTTGAACCTTTCTTCACAATGGCCTTGGGTGGTCATACAGCATACACCTGGAAAGTATCTTATCCTCATGGGAAACTGCCGGTTATGGTAAGTATCACAGAAATGGAAAAGTGGAAAGAGGGATCATTGGGTGGTTCATTCTGCCCCACTGCTGATGCTGCGATTGAATTTGCGATGACCCTGGGTGACAGAAGATTTAAATATATAGAGGTTGATATAAATACCTTATAAAGAAAACAAAACAACTATGACAAGAGTTGAGATCAACAAGAAGATAAAGGAATATATAATCTCATTACACAATATCCTTCATGGAAATGAGAAACCTGTCTATGTGGATATTATGGATTGGCCATACACTGTTCCCATTAATGTAATTGTCGGCAGCGGAAACATGGAAACCCATTCGGCAAAGATGTTGAAGGTGGTGAACAAGTCAGCAATCTGTGTTGATGATGAGTATGTGGAGATACCTGTAAAGGATCTCACCAAAATTGAGGCAAAAGACCTTTATATTATGCTCAAACAATGTTATGATGAACTTGGTGGTGAATCTGATTCAATTTAATTTATTATGACAGCAATAGAAGCACTTGAAGAGCTTGAAGAATATATCAAGAACAAGAGAGATGCAGTGTATTCTGAAATGGGATATGCCAATGAACACAAATTCAAGATGGAATGGCAGGCACTCCAATACAAATCAGAGGTATATAATGATATAAACGGTAAAATCCTGGTGATGTTACACAAACTATACAATAAGGAAGAATGAAGACATATATTATAGTATATCAACTCAGGGATTATTCCAATGTGGATTATATGCCATTCTATGATGCAATAAAGACCAACTACCCAAACAGGTGGAATCATTTTGTAGAGGATGGTTGGTTTGTCAAGACAGATGATACTGCTGAACAGATATATGACAAGATAAGACCTTTCATGCAAAAGACCGATTCATTGTTTGTCAGTGAGATTACTGATGATTTCAAAGGATGGTTGGCAGTAAGTGTCTGGCCCTGGTTAAGAGATAAGGAAGATGGGAAAGAATAAACCAACATTTGACGGGTTTGGCTGGGATGGAAAACCCACAGGACACAAATGTGCGATATGCATACACCAGGATGAAGAATGTCCACATCAGGGATTCTTCGGTGAAGGTGCATTTCTGATTTGTAATTATGATTTAGAAAAGTGTTTAAAAGATGGAAATAATTAAAGATTTGAGACCAAGTACACACCTGTACAAGTTCATTCACCACAACTGCTGCGAATTTACCGCAACAGGAAATGAGTTCAAATGGGTAACAGGTCAGTACAATGAGACAATGGCAGATGTAATATGTCCGCAGTGTGGAAAACAGTTTTATTATAATCCTGAGGAGATAACAAATGAATCAACTGACTCATTTTCTGGTTGGCCAAATTTCACCAACTGTCCCAGGAACTGTAAGACCTGTTATGCAAAATGTATGTACAGGAAAGAACCTTATGTTGAATCTGTAATAGTAAACAAATAATGAAAGTTTTAGGAAGATATGTACACGGATCCCAGGATAGCCTGGATGTTGATGTATATTACTGGGTGGATGAAATGCCTTCTACAATCCAGGAGTGTAAGGAATGGTGTGAAAAGAAAGAGGGTGAGAATGCCAACCTCTTTACAGTAAAGCAGAACTTTACTATGGAGAGAGTGGAGTCTTACATTGACAAGGTGTATAAGGGTTCACCTGATGAAGTGAACAATTCATTGATTAGGACATATTATCTTCATCCCCAGGAAAACCCATTACCCCAAGGATTAGAGTATGTCAAGAGAGACAACATAATCAAGTATATAAGAGCAGTGAGGATAATTCTCAGTCATTTGTCAAAGTCCCCATACAGGGAAAACATAAAGCATGCCCTCAACTTTGGAGACTGGGATGAAAGACTCAATACTCTTGAGGATGTTCCGATTGGAGGACTTGACTTTTCAAGACTCAATCCCAAGATGACTCCAGAGGATATCAAGAAGGTGATGGCTTTCCAGATTGGTCAGTCAATAGGTCTGATGGATGGAAGGGAATACTACACCAAGTCTGAAATAGCGGAGGCATACCCTGTGTTGAGACAGTTCCTCTACCGCGAACAGGACAGCAACACCTATGAACTCCAGGCAATGGTTACATACTTTATCAAGAGGTTAAGAGAAGAAGTTAGTGAGAAAATCATATATATGAATGACTTTGATATAACCTTCATAGATGGTAAGTATAATATAAAGGATGAGAAGAGAATTTGGTGATTTTTTTGTTATATTTAATATTGAAAAATAATTTTCATAAATACTTTACATAAATATAGTATGATGACACTCAATAATAACATATCAGATAGGAGATCCGATTTAAATAAATGGGATCCATCAGGTGTGTGTTGAAGTGTCAAACTATAAAATCATCCAATATATCTCTCAACCACACCTTTGAAAAAAGATGTGGTTTTTTATTTGAAATAATTTGGATAATTCAAAAAAAGTTGTTATCTTTGTAGTGTTGAAAGTTCAATACCAGTTAAGTATCAGTATCGAGGGTTGTAGGCCAATACTTAACTAGCACCAACTGACAGTGTGTGGAATATGTAGCAATGTGGCTATACTGATACTCTGGTTTTGAATTAATTATTAGGTTAGGCTCCGTAGCTCAGTTGGTAGAGCACGGCACTTTTAATGCCGGGGTCACGGGTTCGAGCCCCGTCGGAGTCACAAAAAAGTTCTGGGTGGGACCGGATAACCTTGCAAGGGTTATTGATGATTATACTATATGTACTGATGGGTTAGTCCAGACTTAAAATCCACAAAGGCAATTGTACATAGTCCTGAAGTGGTTGAGGAGAGGTGCTTGCAATACTCTCACCAAAAGGAATATCATAGCTCAGTTGGTTAGAGCACCCACAGACTGTAATTGGGAGGTCAGAGGTTCGAGTCCCCTTGATGTTACAAATTAGTTCTTTGAAATATTTGTCTCAATGATGGTTATTTCTGCTTGTGTTTAGAGTTCCCGTCAGCAAACCTCAAAAGGATTAAATGTGGATTTCCACTATGTCCCGGTAATAACGCTGATAGCAGAATTAACAATCCCTATCTGGTGAAGACTGAAGATAAGGTGCTAAGCCCTGTAAAGATGAAAAATCACTATCTATGTCAATCCAGGACACTGTTTGTTTAAGATAGTGTATTGAAATATAGAGGGTAGTCCAAACAGGTTAGGATGCGAAGTTTAAGTAACATTACTATGGACGTAGAACACTTCTCTATTCTTGCAAGATTTCAATGAGGGATTGAGACAAATAACATTGGGATGTAGCTATAATGGTTAGAGCAACTGGCCGTTAACCAGAAGGTTGCAGGTTCGAGTCCTGTCATCCCAGCAAAAGATACCCCAATGGTGGAATGGTAGGCACGTCAGATTTAAGATCTGATGACCCGTAAGGGTCGTGTGGGTTCGAGTCCCACTTGGGGTACACACCACGAACACAATGATGCAGCGTGGGTTCGGCATACTAGCTGCCGGGGTGTCTTTGACATCATAGAATTGGTGCGTCATCGGCCAGGTGACCCGAGTGGAAGACTGGCAAATAGGGCCTTTAGCTCAGTTGGTCAGAGCAACTGACTCATAATCAGGAGGTCCCAGGTTCAAGCCCTGGAAGGCCCACAAATATTAAAGAAAGAATTTATGACACAGATGCTTAAACAGAAACAGGTATAGTCTGACCTCATTCAGTTATGAGGTCTCAAATGATTATGGCCTTGTAGCTGAGTGGTAAAGCACCTGTCCTTTAAACAGGGGATCGTGGGTTCAATCCCCACCTGGGCCACAAAACATATGCCTCCATAGTTCAACGGATAGAACGGAAGTTTCCTAAACTTTTGATATGGGTTCGATTCCCGTTGGAGGTACAAAGATAAATAGCACCCATACAAAGATCTATATGGGTAAAGACAACTGGACACGCCAAAGACTACGTGCCTTCTGGGATCGACACTCCGGAGTTATGTCACCCACCTGAGCGGCGGAACTGGTCTGGGTAACCAGGGTTTAATCTGAAGGGAAACCCCAGAGGAAGAGATGTCCGGATTGTGCTATTTAATAAAACGTTTAGGAATAGAGGTAGTTTTCCAGCGGGAATTAAGGATCACTGCTCGACATTAAGTTGTGAGTAAGATTGCCACCGGGTAACCAAACCTGGGTCGCCAGTAAGAAAGGTGGGTATGGTCGTCCCACCGAGTATGAACGCGGGCATAAAGACAGAACACTATAACCCTAAATATGAGACCAATATGGTCTGGTAGCTCAATGGATAGAGCAACAGCCTTCTAAGCTGTGGGTTCTGGGTTCGAGTCCCAGCCGGATCACTTAAGGGATGATAGTCCACCTCCCTTAACATAGGATGATATGTTAGAAGAAATTACTGTGGACAACAAAACCAAAGCCAGACTGCAAATGGTGAAGGTTGGCGTTCTGAATATGAACAATTGGATTTTGCAGTGTTCAGTTGGGATTTGAAGGTTCGTAAAATGCTTGTTGGTGTAGTGGTTAGCATTCCCCCACCCGGGGGCGACGCTCGGTTCGAATCCGGCACAGGAGACTAAGTTATAATAATTAAGGAATGGAACAGAAACCAAGAATTAAGTGGAAGAACTTCAAGATCTGGATTAAGGACCAGTTGAAGAGGAAGACCTGGTTCAGGAATTTCTTCATTACAGGAAATGCCTGGGGTGGATTCAGTATCAACTCACACATCAACCAGCATACAGGTCAACCGAAGATAACCTACAACCATTTTGAATCCGCAAAGAAAGCGGCAGACAAGATGAGTCAGAAACATGGTACACATTTCAGTGTTTACAAGTGTCTCTATTGTGACGGTTATCACATAGGAAAGAACAGGGAGAATAAGACGGATTATGACAAAAAATAAAAATTATGAGTAAGTTAGAGAACAAGATCCAGGAGGATATGGTTGAGGCAATGAAGAACAAGAATGAGTTTGTACGTGATACACTCAGGATTGTCAAGAGTGAGATAGGTGTCTTCAAGACCAGTGAGAAGTTCATCAAGAGAAATACTGAAATCACAGATGATGATATTCAGGGTATCCTTGAAGAGATGGTCAAGAGGAACAGAAAGAACATTGACACAGCGAAGGCCGCAAACCGTGATGACATAGTAAAGAAGAATGAGGATGAGATTTCAGTCTTTGAGAGTTATCTCCCAAAGAAGATGACTGAATCAGAGATAGAGGAGGTTGTTGTGAAGACCATCCAGGACCTGGGTGCAACATCAATGAAGGATATGGGAAAGGTAATGGGTTTCATCACCAAGACATATGCCGGAAAGGTGGATGGTTCAGTTGTTTCAAAAATTGTGAAGTCTAAACTTGGTTAATATAAAGAATTATGAAAACTTGGATAATAGTATTGACAATTGCTTTCATCTTCTTGAAGCTTGTTGCAAGAGGGTTTGCAAACTACATCAGGAATGACAAGGAAGAGAGAGTGAAGTATTACTTTACCAGTGGTGCAACCCCACTTGGTGTGATACACGGATTCATTTCTCTCTTTGGTACACTGGTAGGATTTGCTGATATAATCCTGATCATCATAATGGTTGCGAACAGATTGTTATAAATCATTACATAAATATTTGGATGTTTCAGATATTTTTGTTATATTTGTAACCAGAAAAGAGAAAGTTCTTTGAAATTTTTAAAATTTGTTCAACATAAATATAATATATGATTGTCGAACAAATGGATAAACCCAAGTATCATTATTTCTATAAAATAACAAATAGACTCAATGGACATTATTATTATGGTGTTCATTCAACATATAATCTTGATGATGGATATATGGGGTCTGGAAAAAGATTACATATTGCTTATAAGAAATATGGTATAGAATGTTTTGAAAAGGAAATTTTAAAATTTTTCAATACCAGAAAAGAATGTGAGGAATATGAAGAATCAGTTGTTAATGAAATATTGATTGGTGATGACAATTGTTATAATTGTGTACCTGGTGGAGGAACTTTAAAAACTCCAGGAAAAGCATGCTTCATTGATGAAAATGGTAATATTATACAAGTAACCACAGAAGATGCACATAAGAGAGGATTAAGAGGTAATGCAGTGGGTACAACATTAGTAATTGTTGATGGTGAATATGTTATGGCTGATGTTGATAAACTTAATGATTATGATTCATTTAAGTATCCTATGAGTGGAAAAATAACAGTATATGACAAAAATAATAACCATTATGTTGTAAGTTGTGATGATAAAAGATATATTTCTGGAGAATTAAGACCATTCTGGTCAGGTAAAAAACTTTCAGAGGAAACAAAAACAAAAATTAAAACATCACTATCACTAATACATCATCAACAAGGTGAAAAAAATTCTCAATATGGAACTTGTTGGATTACTAAAAATAATGAAAACAAGAAAATTAAAAAAGAGAATTTAGAAACATATCTTAATGATGGTTGGGTTAAAGGAAGATTTATAAAACACTAAATGTGTTAATGATATATAGGTCTTGTTGATACTTTCAGGAAAAACTGTAGGACACGGGTTCGAGTCCCGCTACCTCCACAAATTTATATTTTTTATATGGGGGTATATTGGTTTTGACTGCTTTTAAGTATGGGAAGAGGAGAGGTCTATCGCCAATAACTGGCAAAAACAACAATTTCTCTGTAAACTTTGGCCCTGTTGCACAAACAGCTGCTCCAAAGGCTATGATGGCTGCCGCTTAATCGTGGTTTCCCTGATTAGTAAGTACACTGGCCAGGCTGGTGTCACAGAAGGTTCTATCCATCTTGTCCAAAAAGATGGATCTTTTGAAAGTTCTTTAAAATATTATATGGGTGGATTGTATGCAGTTCTTGATAAGTCTGTATCAGTACTTGCAGATACTGTCTTGAATTAAAGTAAAGAATAGGATCCTGATTACAATAAGTTCCCACCCGCCCTTACAGTTATGGTTAATCTGTGAAAACCAAATGGGTCAATAGCTCAATGGTAGAGCAGCGGACTGTATAAGGAGTGGTTTACCGGAACAAACCAACCTGGTATGGTCGAGTGGTCAAAGACGTAGGTTTAGAAAACCGGAGTAAGTTAAAAACTTGCAGACGTTGGTTCAAATCCAACTATCAGGTCTAATCCGCAGGTTGTAGGTTCGAGCCCTACTTGGCCCGCAAAGTACATAGGAAGTCCTGGTCGTGGTGCACGCTTATGTTAGGTTCGGGTTTGATCAACCCACAGAGGTTCGAGTCCTCTCTATGTACCAAATAATAAATATAATATGGAGGAGTGGCAGAGTGGTTTATTGCAGAGGTCTTGAAAACCTCCGGGCGTGTTGAGCGCCCCGTCGGTTCGAATCCGGCCTCCTCCGCCAGTATAACAAATTCCAAAAGTTTGTTATATTTATTAAGGTTTTGTTATGTGTTTGTTTTAAGTTAAAGGTTCTAACCGCAACAATTACAAAAAAGATGCTGTTCACATTTTCCAAATGAACCTTGTTTTGTTTCAAACACACAACTTCAAACCAAATAAACATTTAAATTAATTAAAAAAGTATGAAGAAATTTTTGGCGTTTCTTATGAGCCTTGTGCTCATTTTCGGTTTGAGTTCATGTAACTCTTGCACAAGAAACCAGACTACTCCTACTGAAGAGACCACACCGGCAGTTGCTGAGTTGGTTGTTGAGAATGTAATCTCTACTGACCGTCAGGCAATGTACCTTGCACATGGTGGTGACTACAGATGGTATGAGACTGGTGTTCAACTCAAGGACTGGCTTGATGAAGAGAATGATGGTACTATCGATATGGTAGTTAATGTTTTCCAGGTAATTGAGGAGTATGATTCAACAAGTTTTGATACCTATGTTTACAAGTATCAGCATTTTTCAGATGGTACTGTAAATGAAGATGGTGTTCATGGTTTCTGGGTTGAGGATTATCCTCTTGAACAGGAAGTAATTAAGGTAACATTCAAGGAAGCTTACCAGAAGATCCAGGAAGTTAATCTCCCAAGACCTCATTCACGTCAGGTTGTATTGAGAAAGCCTATCGGTCCTAAGGATTGCAATCCACAGTGGATATTTGGTAATCTCCATGAGCAGATTTGGGTTGATGCAGTTACAGGTGAAGTTACTAACAGTAACCCTGCATTTGATGGTCTGAATCTCGGTACTCCACTTGGTGAGTGGCCCTAATAGAAACAATATAGGTTGAATGGTACAACCTGAAGTTAAATATCCACAGGGAAAGGGTTAGCCCTGGAAGTTAAAGTCACCCAATACTATGATGTGACAAGGAATAGGTATACTTGCGCCACGAGATAATATCAGATGGAAGAAGAGGAAGGGTATTCTTCATAAAAGTTGGACTAATTTAGTCAATGTGGGTTCGAGTCCCACTATCATAGCAAATATCGTGGGGTGCTAGCAGTGGTCAGCTAACTGGGCTCATAACCCAGAGGTCAGGGGTTCGAATCCCTTCCCCGCTACTAAACTTGCCAGTATAGGACAGTATATTGGACATCTGTAACCTCATGGGAGGTCGCAAGAGAGAATGAAGGTAACATCTTCAACGTACCGGGTTAGTTCAAAGTAGAATACTCTTGTTATGTAAGTTCGATTCTTACTATTGGCACAAAAAAAAATAAAAAAGTTTCAAAAATATTTGGTAGTTTCAAATTTTTTTGTTATCTTTGTAGTGTTGAAAGTTCTTTGATAGTTTTAAATAAAACAAGGGTGGGTTTCTCATCCTTCCCAAGAAGCCTTCGGGTTGAGGGAGAAAGATAACCAGTGAATACATAAGCTGGGAAAGTCAGTAAGATATTGCATAGTATCCCTGGCGGAGGGTTCAAATCCTCCCTGTAAGAAAACCAAGATGGTCAGCATATCCTGGAATGGCAGTACACTGTGAAAGGGGTATGCGGAGGCTCTTACCAAGTCTCCTTGAGTGGTAACACTGACAAGAACCATTTTGCTTCCGGACAAAAAGATTACCGGTCTGATTGTCTGAATGACCAAAGTTTATTGATATCCAAGAGACTACACCAAGTCTTCCTAACAGGTGGTGCTGAGATTCCAGAAATGGTTGGATATTAGAATTAGTAGAATGAGTAACACAGAGGTGTGTGAAAGTAGAAAGGTGATGTATCTAAACCTCTCAAAAGGAGGCATGATAACAAGGGTAACCTCATCTTTCAATCGGTAAATGCTCAATGATTCAAATTGGATGTTGACCAAAGACAGAATAATTAGATTATTAAGCAAGCAAAAGTGTTACCCACACTGTAGGACAATACAGTTATGCTTCTGTAAGATGAAGCCTTATGGATCCCGCAAAGTGAAGTAAGAGTATCGCCAGTATGGACAATGCAAGTGGAGGCATCCACTCAACTCGGCAGAGGTCTTTGGCTTGAAAGCAGCTATGTAATACAGTGTAGTGACTATGGTAGTCTTGGTGGAAACACCATAAATCCACCTGTATCCGCTTCACCAATAGCAATGTTGGTGTGTGTAAATCTCAGGCGACTGGGACTTGTCCTGAAAAGGAAGAGAGTAGAGGCGGCGATTGGGGTCAACACTCAGCCCAAATCAATGAATTATTCAGAGTCGGTAACCAGTCCGGTATGGAAGAGCGAGACTTCCCTGGATAACAAAGTGATATTATAGAGGTACAAATTCTCCTGAATATATAGAACCACTCAGGAGGTTAATTCGAGGCCAGGGATATTACTGAAACAAATTCCCTTTTGGTTCACAGGGAATGGGAAGAGTGAGTTTGTAATCTGCGAGGTCGGGTTAGTTTTATCTCTTCAAATGGTGCGTTGGTGAAGTTGGTTATCATGCCACCCTGTCACGGTGGAGTTCACGGGTTCGAGTCCCGTACGCACCGCACATAAATATTATGTAAAGAACCATACCGCAATTTTAAACAAATTTCATTTTGATTGAAGAAACCATTGGTTCTTGTTTCGTTTCTTTGTTTAGAAAAACAAAGTGGCAGAGACTGGTGGAAACACCCCTCTTGTGAGTGGTAATCTCACATACAAAAACTTGCCGGCTATACCCTGGAGGTAAAGGTGTCACAGGCCTATGCATGGGCTGTTTGCAGTACTGGTTCGAATCCAGTCTGGGTAGCAAATAAAAATGAAAATTGAATTTACATAAATAACTTATAAAGATTAAAAATTATGATGACATTGCATACACATATTATGTTTATTGCGGGCAAGCCAGGTTGTTATCGTTTTTGGGAACAGAAGCAACTCGGACCTAAAGGTGTGTGGGTATGTCACCAGGATAAATAAGGATTAAACCAGGATAGGAAAGAAGGTACAGGAAATCCAACAAATATCAATAGAGACATCTCACACAAATCCAAAAAAAGATTTATGTGAGATTTTTTTTATTAACACTGGGTAGTACGGTAATTGGTTCACCGGCTGCATTTGGGATGCAGACATATGCGAGTTCGAGTCTCGTCTACCCAACAAATATACAAAACAAAATAAGATTATGGAGACACTCAAACAGATTGTGAAGGGAAGTGCAAAGTTGGAATGCATGAGGAGTGGTGGTGTCGCAGAATACATCATCACATCAGAGACAGGAAAAAGATATGTATTGGACATAGACCTGTCAGACAAGGTGGACTGTGGAGAGAGTGCTTCATTTATGCCATACTATGAGAGAGCAATAATCCTGATGCGATGGATTCGCAGAGCAATGGAGAAGGGTGAATTGATAGAGTTAAATTCATAAACACATCCGAGATGATCATAGGATGTGGGTTGGGAAGATGAGGATATGTCCGAAAAATTGCATAAAGTAGGATGTATTTAGGTAGCGAGCCCCTCCCTGGTAGCCAAACAGGTAGTTTAAAGTGCTTAAGAACAGACCAATCATTGAATTATTAGATATGCCGGGTTCTACTAATTGGAATAGGTACCCTGATTTTCAATCAGTGCAATATGGGTTCGAGTCCCATACCCGGTACAAATGCGGATGTGGTGTAATGGTAGCCACACTTGGTTCAGAGCTAAGCGGCCGAAAGGCCATATGGGTTCGAGTCCCTTCATCCGCACACATTGGGGGATCATCTAATAGAGTAAGGATACCACTCTGATACAGTGGAAATCCGGGTTCAAATCCCGGCCTCCCAACAAAAGAAAGTTCTTTGACATATTGTACACATTTGGGTCTGTGGCAGAGATGGTCTATGCGCTGGACTGAAAATCCAGAGAAGGAGGTTCGAGTCCTCCCGGACCCACCAAGATTTGGGAAAAGGTTCTTGCATTGATGAAAGTAAATGACACCAGACACCTGATCAGTGAGGAAGTGTTGTTGAAATCGTCTAAAGTTGAGATGGGGAAAGTGTCATCAGTACTAGTCAAATGATGGGATGGAACTCAAGGAGACATATACTCTGCCTGGCGTGGGAGTCAGGAGGTTCATCAGCAAGTAAAGTGGAATCTTGACCTGTGGGAGTGGCGTAACTGGTAGCCGCGTCGGTCTAAGAAGCCGATCCCAGAAATGGGGTGAGAGTTCGAGTCTCTCTTTCCACACAATATTGGTCCCGGCATCATAGTAGATGTCATGGAAGCTGCCTGATTCAGCAGGACTGAACAGTGGGGTTCGATACCCTGGGGACCATCAAATGTATATGTGAAGCAGATAGGATGTGCTACTACAAGAATTAGTAATCATTTGGATATTGCATACATATGTTCAGTAGAGATGAAAAGGATGTGGACTATGTGAGTTCGAATCTCATCATATACATAAATGCTCCCGTAGCTGAGTTGGTTCAAAGCACCTGTCTCTTAAACAGGGGATCCTGGGTTCGAGTCCCAGTGGGAGTACAAAACAACTGGGGCACAGAGGAGATAAATCGGCTGGAAGCCAGCATTCTATGAAGTCATGAATTCATAAAGTGTACTCTGTGTGAGGGTTTTTACCAGAGATTGCATCATGCAATTGATGAATGGGAGTTTCCCTTTTAAGTTCGAATCCACAGTGCTCCACAAATGCCGGCTTATCACAGTATATAGGTGACTGTAGCCGCCCCGTACAGGCGGGTCTGGCCAACCGAAAGTGTACAGCTCGAGACAATGTATATGAGTAGAAGTCAGATATGGATGGTTCGATTCCTCCGATGGCACAAAGTTTGTTATATTTTAATAAAGGGTTCTTTATGACAGTTTGAACCTTAGATGTTAATAACTGTTAGTAGTCCTTTGCATCTTTATCCTACTATATCTTATGAAGATGTTTTAAGCCCAAAGTACACGGGAACGAAGATGGGATCTGCCTCTTAACAATGCATACTGAATCCTCCAAAACGTAGGTTGGCACAGTTAGACCTCTGGGGTTATTCTAAAAGGTCATTATGGACCATGTAGTGTAACGGCGAGCATATCACATCTGCACTGTGATGGAGGGGTTCGAATCCCACATGTGTCCACAAATGAATATTTGAGGTTCCAGAAGGCTTCCGTAATGTGGCATAGTCGGAGGAGACACTGGAGATGGATAAACATGGAAATTCGGGCTACCGGGTGAGGCAGTGTTAGACGAGGAGGCTTGCTGGAATAAGCAGTCCGGGTAGAATATTCATCACAAAACCACAGAGTGTCCAGAGTGTCGAAGCATTGGTTGGTATGATGCTTTAAAAGTTTAAACTCTACTCCGAAAGTGGGCGACATATTCGAGACTATACTCTGTGTGACAAAACTTTTCTATGGTATCTTCTAGTGGTCCAGGAAGTCCGAGGCTAACAGCGGTAGGGACAGAGGTTCGAATCCTCTTACCATAGCAAATTAAATAATTCATATAATATGAAATTAGGAAATTTAAAGTATCATTATTTTTATAAGATAACCAACAATATAAATGGTCATTTTTATTATGGTGTTCATAACACAAATAATTTAGATGATGGTTATATGGGTAGTGGTTTAAAATTACAAGAAGCATATAAAAAATATGGTATTGAAAACTTCACTAAAGAAATATTAAAGTTCTTTGACACATCTGAAGATGCATTTAAATATGAAAGTGAGATTGTTACAATTGATTTAATAAAGTCAAAGAAATGTTATAATATTCAACTTGGTGGTAAATCCATTAACACTTCTGGTTTAATTGTTGTTATTGATAAAAATAATATAAAAACATTAATACCAAAAGATGATGACAAAATAATAAAAGGTAATGTGAAAATTTATTCTCCTTTAAAAAATAAATTGGTTGTAAAATATAAAAATGATAATGATTATTTTTTAATTAATAGTGATGAATATGATTCTAACATTTATGAAACAAGTTGGACAAATAGACATCACACACAAGAATCAAAAAGTAAAATAAGAAAGACTTTAACACCTCAAAATTCTAATAATTCACACATATGGATTAATAAAAATGGGATAGTTAAATATTTAGATAAAAGAAAATTAGATGAATATTTAAATGATGGATGGACATTGGGAAGAAGTGGATATAAACCAAGAAAGGGATGTAGAGGTAAGAAAATAGAAATATAATTTGGGAAGGTTGAGCAAATGGTTGAGCTCATCGGTCTGTAAAACCGACACTATGAAACACTGTGGGTTCGAGTCCCACCCTTCCCACCAAATGCAGGATTAGTTTAATGGTAGAATGTCAGCCCTCCAAGCTGAATGTGGGAGTTCGATTCTCCTATCCTGCTCTAAATACCGATGTAGCTCAGTTGGTCCAGAGCAGTGGACTCATATTCCACAGGTCATTGGTTCGATTCCAATCATCGGTACAATAAATATTATATAGGTCGGTGGCCGAGTGGTCGAAGGCAGCGGTCTCCAAAACCGCCAAGATGGTAACATCTTCGAGGGTTCGAATCCTTCCCGGCCTGCTTGAGGAATTGGACTATTGTGTAATGGTTAGCACATCAGATTTTGGATCTGACAGTCTGGGTTCGAATCCCGGTAGTCCAGCAAAGTAAGAGTGTGGAAATAACTTGTAACTCAAGTAGAGAGTTTCCAGTAAATGGGTGGTGAGAAGAGTAATGAACTTACAATTTAGCCTTACTGAAATTGGGATATAGTATAAGGGTAGTACGTTTGACTCTGGATCAAAAGGTGTGGGTTCGAATCCTGCTATCCCAGCAAAATGTCGGGGTGGCCGAGGGGCTAGGCAGCGGTCTGCAAAACCGCCTACGCAGGTTCGAATCCTGTCTCCGACTCTAAACTCTGGAGCATACCGCCAGTACGGAAGTGGAAAAGAGGTACTGCTCTGTTTCCTACCAGAGTTAAATGTCCCTGTGGTGTAATGGACAGCATACCAGACTACGGATCTGTTGGAGAGGGTTCGAGTCCTTCCAGGGATACTAAAATTTTGTTATATTTAATGTATAACATCTTGCCGGGGTAGCTCAGTGGTAGAGTACATCTTTGGTAAGGATGAGGTCAAGAGTTCAAATCTCTTCTTCGGCTCAAATGCAGTGTTCGTATAATGGTTATTATATAGCCTTGCCAAGGCTGAGATGGGAGTTCGATTCTCCTACACTGCTCAAAGTATACATAAAACGTTAATCCCGAGAATGATAGGTTACCACAAGGCAGTAGGTGTAAAAGAATAATTACTGTTTAACAAGTCTGCAACAGGGATCCCGGTAGTAATACTGAGTGTTCAGCGAAATCTGAAATAGAGTGATAACTAAAGGTGAAAGTCCTTACAAACGTCCTATCTGTATACTTTTATATGGTGATGGTGGCCGAGTGGTATAGGCGCATGCCTGTGGAGCATGTTTACGTGGGTTCGATCCCCACCCTTCACCCCAAATTACAAAAGTTATGGACAAAGATTTTAAAAAGAAGTTCCTGACAGACACTGATGAGACAGGAAGGTTTATTGTAAAGTCATTGAAGACAGGTAAGACCTACTTTGTTGAACCGGTGAACCAAGGTGTAAGAACAAACTGGGGAGACCTGGATCCAGTCACAAGAAAGATGACCGGAAGTTATGGAGAGAAATACAAGGGAAGTGTAACTCCTGATGAGTCTCTCATAACAGAGGAAAATGGATTTGATAAGGTATATACATTAAGTCCTGGTGAATCTCCTCTTTCTTACATTGATATGATTGATGATGAGTATTTTAAAAAGATGAATAAATGAAACCGAGAATTTACAGAAGACACAGGGATGACACTAATCTCAGGACTAATATGAACATCATATTGGCAATTGGTGGAACTATAATTTTATTGGGTGTATTTTATTTGATGTTCATAATATGAGTAAAAGGATATTGGTGACCGGTGGTGCTGGATTCATAGGTTCAAACCTTTGTAAGAAACTTGTGAATGAAGGTAATGATGTCATATGTCTGGACAACTTCTATACAGGAAGAAAGGACAATATATATGAACTGATAGGTCAGAAGAATTTTGAACTTGTTAGACATGATGTATGTCAGCCTTACCTGGCGGAAGTTGATGAGATATACAACCTTGCATGTCCCGCTTCTCCGATACATTACCAGAATGACCCCATCCAGACAACAAAGACATCTGTCCTGGGTGCATATCATATGCTGGGATTGGCAAGGAGGACAAAGGCAAAAATACTCCAGGCATCTACAAGTGAGGTCTATGGTGACCCGACTGTCCATCCACAGACAGAAGATTACTGGGGAAATGTGAACTGTCACGGTTTCAGGTCCTGTTATGATGAAGGAAAAAGATGTGCCGAATCATTGTTCTTTGACTACAACCGTATGCATGGGATAAGGATAAAGGTGATAAGGATATTCAACACCTATGGTCCCAATATGGCAGTCAATGATGGAAGGGTGATTTCAAACTTCATCAACCAGGCACTCAATGATGAGGATATCACGATATATGGTGACGGAAGTCAGACCAGGTCTTTCCAGTACATTGATGACCTGATAAATGGTATGACAAAGATGATGAATACTGATGATTCATTCACAGGTCCGGTCAATATAGGAAACCCTCAGGAATATACAGTACTGGAACTGGCAAACAAGGTGATAGACCTGACAGGTTCAAAGAGCAAGATAGTATTCTGTCCTCTGCCTTTTGATGATCCAAAGAAGAGGAAACCGGATATAACACTGGCAAAGAAGGAATTAGACTGGTCACCAAAGGTTGATGTTGATGATGGGTTGATTAAGACAATAGAATATTTCAAGTCATTGAGAAAGTAATATTCTGGGAGTGTCGCATAGTGGCAATTGCAAGGGTCTGTAACACCCTCGCCTTCGGGCTTCGGAGGTTCGAGTCCTCCCGCTCCCACAAAAACTTTAAGGTTATGAAAAAGACAGTTAAGTTTTTCAAACAGGATGACAAATGGTATGCAGACATTCCAAACCACACACTGGATGAAAATGAGATGGTGATGGGTTCTGATATTATGTTGGAGATGTTTGCGAACGGTGCGAAGGAACTCACATTAACATTGTCTGATGATGATATGTCTGATGCATTCATAACATTGAGAAGAAAGGAACATGATGAGGATGGTGCCTGGTACACAGTGTTCGGGACAGACTTTGAGGATGTTTGGATATGTAATGTGACACATGATGTCTTCGGTGAACACCCTGAATGTATCTACATCAGTAAGATAACTCAACATAAATAAGGGGATGTGCTGAAACTGGCAGCCAGGCCAGACTTAGGATCTGGTGTCCGGAAGGACGTATGGGTTCGAGTCCCTTCATCCCTACCACAGTCTTTCGGGACTTTAAAGAGTTGTAGAAATACAATCCATCGAGGTCAGTCCAGAACCAGTTAATCTGGACATTTGCGGCAGTGGCGGAATGGTAGACGCGCCACTTTGAGGGGGTGGTCCGGGCAACCGGGTATGGGTTCGAGTCCCATCTGCCGCACAATAAAAAGGGTGGGCCAATCGGAATAAGGCAGGGTAAGTCTCCGGTTCTTCTTTGATGAGGGTGCACCAGTAATCAAAGTTTCTTAAATTACCCAACCCGGGCAAGTAACTCAGTTGGTTAGAGTACCACTCTGATACAGTGGTGGTCGTAGGTTCGAGTCCTACCTTGCCCACAACAAATGCCCCTATCATACTAATAGGTTTAGGTGGCCACCCTCTCAAGGTGGAGATACGGGTTCGAATCCCGTTGGGGGTACAAAAAATATTCAAAAATATTTGGTAGTTTCAAATTTTTTTGTTATCTTTGTACTGTAAGTTCATTGAAATATTGATGCACATATAGGAACAACAAGATGGGGTACCTATAAGTCTCACATAAGGATTCTAGATTGAGGGGGTGTGAGAGAAGGGTACAAATAATGTTAAAGAGGATTCCCGACCCTTAATAGGAGGAGAAAAGCGCTCTCTCCGATCCTCTGACAACAGTGACTACGGAAATCTGTTGTGTTCTTTATGCCCAGGTGGGGGAATGGTAGACCCAGCTGTCTCAAAAGCAGCCGACCATCCGGTCATGTGAGTTCGAGTCTCACCCTGGGCACTTTGATGAAAATCCTAGGTGGGTGGTATCTATAGCAGACTCCTTTAAAATGGGGAAGGAGGAAAGATACCGAATACTGGACAGGTGGTTTCGTCTAGCATCCTGGTGAGGGGGAATGTCCTCACAAGACCACTTGAGAATGGTGACTACGGAATTCCATTTGTTTTCATTTTTTATGGTGGGGTTATCAAACTTAACCACCCGCATCCTTGAAGAGAATGTGTTGCCGAGCCGTGTCAAGTTTATCTTGTATCCGGAGGAGTGAAACTTCCAAGTTGACAGGTTATTGCACTCGCCTGTCAATTATTACTGAACCCACCAGTAAGACTGTTAAGCAGTATATCAGTATGGTACATGGGAGTTGTGCATGAGCTGGCTGAAGAGTAGTTTCCGGATATGGTGTTGAAACCCGGGGAAAATGAAAAGTAAGTCAATAGCAATAGGGAACCGGTGGAGTTACTGTGACTTTGTAATTTTGTCCATTACAGAACCGGGGAAATAATGGAACACCAATGTGGCTAAAATGGTAGGGATTCACAAAAATCAGTGAAGGTGGCCACACACCTGGACAATCACTGATTACGAAAATTATTTTTTATAAATATATAACAGTTGGCGCCCTCGTCTATCGGTTAGGACACGAGATTTTCATTCTCGGAAGAGGGGTTCGATTCCCCTGGGCGCTACTAATCAACCGGAAGGTTGTTTACTATCCAGTCAATAATTCATGAATAAACCTGGGTAGAGGTCTGATAGCTCAGATGGTGAGAGTACCACACTGATACTGTGGAGGTCACAAGTTCAAGTCTTGTTCAGACTACGAAACATATCGCGGGGGAGTGAAACGGATAAGAACATCCCACAAGTTTGTTCAAAGATCATTACAGGCTCATAACCTGTAGATACTGGCTTCGACTGCCAGACCCGCAACAAAGACCTTTATGAAGCAAGTGGAATTCGGTATTTCAACCTATGCAAGTTATCAGAGTCAGTGTACAATGAATCTGAAGAACAGTATAAAAGTCAATACTGATAAGTCTTCTGTGGAAATTCAAGCCCAGTTGTCCTGGTTCGAGCCCAGGTAAAGGTCCATATACAACAAAAAACAACAAACATGGCAACAGTTAAAAACACATCATTCTCAAGAAGAGAAGTCAAGCATAAGAAACGCCCTGGAATCATTTCCAAGTGTAAGTCTTCAAAGAACAAGACATCAAAACACTATGTGAAACCATACAGAGGTCAGGGCAGACCATAAAAACCTTCGGGGTGTAACCGGTAGTTGGTTTCCGACCAGTTTTGGGAACTGGGCCGCAAGGCGCGCAGGTTCGAGTCCTGTTACCCCGACAACACCTGGTGGACAAATGGTAAAGTCGCCCTATTGGGTAGGGAGGTGTGTAATAGAAGTTTTCCGGCAGTGAGGAGTAATGGAGTCGCGATCCACCGAAGGCACGGGAACGAGAATAAGCACAGGCCTGGATGTATTCGCGATGCTGAAGGGTGAATGGGGGTTCAATTCCCCTTCGAGGTGACAAAGATTGTTGTGGTGTTGCAGAACTTTAAAAGGAACAACACAGGTGTAGAGGGAAACTTTAATGGGTAATTTTTTTTACCAGCTAACCTTCAGAGACCTCACCAAGGATGATGCTTCATCATGGAGGGCACTCCAAGATGACAAAAAGATAGTTACAGTGAGAGTCTTATTGAGAACTGTTCGACCCAGGAGGAGTGATGTTTTAGAGCATGTTTGACTGTACGGGGATAAACGGTGGCGACCGGTGAGTTTTTCTGGGCACTTCTCAGAACAAAAACAAAGAAAATTAACAAAACAGTCTTTAAGGGTGTTTAGCGCAGCTGGTTCAGAGCATCTCGTTTACACCGAGAAGGTCGGGGGTTCGAATCCCTCATCACCCACAAAGAGATACTTGAAGAAGCTACGGGTGTAAGATACTAGTAAAGATTACACATAGGGGCCTACCATATTGTAGTTTATGTGTTCTAAAACATCAAGTAACAACATAGAGGACTTCGAATTAATCTATGGCTCTTAATGCCGATGTAGCTCAGTGGCAGAGCAGGGGTTTTGTAAACCTCAGGTCGAGATCTCGGTATTCTCCATCGGCTCAAAATTATTGAACTTGAACTTTCATAAATACTTTATAAGGATTATAAAAGTTCAACTATGACAAACTGGGAAGATAGAAAAGATACCCTGGTAGATTTGATACAGGTTCAGAAATTACCATATGAACAGATTGGTAGAATGTTCAATTGTTCAGGTAATAACATCAAGAAAGTTGCAAAAAAACTTGGTATTGAATTAGTCCAGAAAAGAAAGATAAATGAAAGTGAAACTTTCAATAAAGGAAAAGGTAATAAGGGTATCTGTTTAAACTGTGGATGTGAATATAACATTTACAGGTCTTCAAAAGGAAAGTTCTGCTCAAACAAATGTCAGGGAGAGTATGAATATAAAGAGTTCATTGAAAAATGGAAAAAGGGTGAAGAATCTGGATTGACAGGAGAATATGGAATTTCTCGTCACATAAGGAGATACCTTTTTAATAAGTACAAATGTAGTTGTCAAATTTGTGGATGGAGTGAAGTAAATCCATTTACTGGTAATGTTCCTTTGGAAATTCATCATATAGATGGCAATTACGTAAATAATAAAGAGGAAAATTTACAACTCCTTTGTCCAAATCATCACTCACTGACTGAAACCTTTAAGAACCATAATAAAAATGGTAGAAAAGGTAGAAGGAAGTACAATTGATAATTTGCCCCAGTGGCTCAATGGTAGAGCAACGCACTTGTATAGATGGCGAAATTCCATTTTAAAAACTATGACTACATCAAAAGGCTCATAGGAGTGAGGGTTCGATTCCCTTATGTAGTCCAATGCGTAGGTTGCTGGTTCGATTCCGGCCTGGGGCTCAAGAAAAAGGATTTTGGCCTGTTAGTTAAAATCCATATAAAATAAAAAGTCAAATTTATGTCAAAATTAATGAAACCAGAAGAGAGGGATCAGCAGATCAAGGATTTGATGATTACCATTAGAAGGAACACACAGGGTTCCAAATGTATTGAGATCTTTGAAAATCTTTTGAATGAGGTTGAGGACAAAGAGTTTGTTGATACTGTTATAGCAGACACTCACAAATTCATCTCTGAGTTCTCAAGACTATGTAAGGATGTGGACAATATGAAGAATCTGGATTATATCTCCAGAATCCTCACACATGAGTTCATACTTCCCCACAAGTATTTCCGTAAGTCACAGAATATGGCGAAGGTATACTTGCTGATGTATGACAGACTTGTGAAGATATATTCACATCCTGTATATGATGTTGAGAAAGGTATCATCCTTTCCAATGTCAACTTCCTGGGTACAATTCACCACAAGGAAGACCTCACTGCAAATGATGTGATTGCAGTGTTCAAGTATTTCGGTGACCTTTCAGGACTTTCCGTTGACCAGGTAAAGGAAAAGAAGGAAGAAGCCAGGATGGTCATCTTACTCTACAATTATCTGCCTGCCATAGTGAAGGCACTTATTCAGACCAAGAGGAGAAGCTTGAATCTTGACAAGAACTCCAAGAAGTTTGAATAAATAACAGAACTAACAGGCTGGAATCTTTGGGGGATTAGCTCAGCTGACTAGAGCACCTGATTTGCACTCAGGAGGTCATGGGTTTGAATCCCATATCCTCCACCAAAAAAGGACAATTATTTGCTGGGATACTGTGAGTGTCCCTTTTTTATTCAATGAAAAGAATATTTATATTCATTGTATTTTTATTCCTTGGTATGACATCACTGCAATCGCAGAATGTCGTATCATCTACTGTTGAGTTTTTATTCAACACAGATGAGTTTGTACAGAATGAGAAATATGACAATTTCATAAACACAATTGTACCTTATATCAACAGCAACAAGGATAATATTGAGAGTATCCTGTTGGTGGGATCTGCATCCCCAGAAGGAAACAAGGAATGGAATGACTACCTTGCTGTCACCAGGGCCGAAAAGGTACACTCATATTTTATGGACAGTATTCCAAGACAGAAGGTCAATGTCATCAATGACTATGACCTATTCCTGGAAAAGACAGGTTATGATGAGAAGAACTGGAAAAGGTTGAGGGCAACTTATATTGAAATCCAACTCAAAAAAGCACCTGAAACCATAACCCTGTTTGACACCATATATATAAAGGAGATGGATACAATCTACCAGTGCTGTGGCACTGATACTGTATATATCAAACAGGAACCGGAAAGGATACCTCTTCTTGCAGTAAAGACAAATCTCCTTTCTGATGTTCTCATCACCCCCAGTATTCAAGCTGAACTCTACACACATCTCTGGGGACTCTCACTTGAATTTGACTACACATTCCCCTGGTATCACAATGATGATGTATATTGGTATTACCAGATCCTCAATGGTACTGTTGGAATAAGGAAGTACTTGAACAATGAGTACTATGGTCATTACTTTGGAATATATGGAAACACTTTCACATATGACATCTGTTTTGATGCAGATAATGGATACCAGGGTGAGGGTAATGGAATCAGTATAGGTTATGGATATGTGTTCAGGAGTAAGAAACATCCCAAACTGAAGTTTGAACCTTATGTCAGGTTGGGTTATCTGTATTCAAGATTTGACACATATCATGCCTCTAATCCCTGGGATGGAAAGTATTACTACAACTGGCATAAGAAGGCCAGTGAATTTACTCCCAGGAGACTTGAACTTAATTATTTCGGACCTACTGCAATAGGTTTCAATATAACATACGACTTGATATGGTTAAGAAAGTATTAGTTTTTATTGTTTCACTGTTGTTAGTTTTTTCTGCTTGTGATAAGAAACCTCTATATCTTCAGGGTGATGCAGCAGTCACCGTTAATGTACAGACTCAGGTATCAATAGAAGCATATTGGAATACAAACATTCAAAGTACATTAAGATATGACTGGGACACCACTTTGTATGGACCAATAGGTTATTCAAAGGTGGATAATGTTGACCTTGTGATATTCAACAACAAAAAGATAATAGAAAGGAAGACATTAAACACAGGAAAACGTCAACTGATAGATATTGAATTAGGTAATACATATGACTTTTTGATTTTCAATAAAACAGAAAACACCGAGGATTTTTATATAGACAACAAGTTTTTAATAAGTACAACCACTCCTGGTACAAAGTCTGTTGTTGAAGATGTATATTATGATTTGACAAACCAACCTGGTGAGATATTTTGTGTTTATCAAAAGAATGTATTTTTGTCAGATGATTTGTCTCAATATAAAGAGGTATATGATCATGACAAGTTAATATATGTGTATGACATCAATACTGAATTAAAACCGGTATCATACATCTACCTTATACAGTTTATTATTGTAAAGGATGACAGTTTGGATATTGATGTGAAAGGTATTCCGGAATACAGAATAACCGGTGTGAGTTCCTCAAAGAATCTTTTCACCAACACTCCTGTATATACCGGAAAGAAAGAAATCAGGTCAACTGACATCAAACCCCCACAGGTGGTAGAGGATAGTTTGATTTTTGCGTCAAAATTCACTATATTGAACTTGGGTAGTGATGATGAACAAAGTTCATGGGAGACTCCTGATAATTATATATACAACTGTTTGATAAATATTGAGACTGAGAAATCAGGAAGTTTTAATGGAATTGTCAATATTACAGACCAACTTAAAAAACAACCACAAGGAGGAATAATAACAATAAGGATTAACAGTTCAACATTGAGAAGGAAGGATCAGGACAGTGGTGGAATTAATGTTGATGTTGAACCCTGGCAAGAGGAAGAGGTTCAAGAAATAGAAATATAATACATAAATAATACATAAATAATAATAAAAAACTTAATTGAAATGAAAAAGATTTTATTCACATTATTAACCATATTAATGGTAATCGTATCATGTGCAAAAATAGATATTGTACCTGATACATATAATTCTCGTAATGAGAATGTGGAGATTGTTTTCGGTGCCCATGCAGGCAAGGGTTTGATGACAAGAGCAGTCATTAATGGTGATACTTTACCAGATGGATCAGAGTTTGGTGTTTATTCATACTATGCAGCAGGAACCAATCATTTGTTGATTGACAATGGTCACTATGCAGTAAACAAGGATACAGCCAGGGCTACTGGTGGTGAAAAGTATTATTGGCCAAAGTCAGATAACAATAATGTCACAAAGGATAGTATTGACTTCTTGGCAATTTATCCATATAGTACAACTGATTATTCTCGTTCAGGAAACACTGTTACTATTACACTTAATGCATCAACAACAGATAGTACTTCTACAAAGGATGTTCTTTATGCAATAGCTGATAATCAGTATCATCAGACAGTTGGAACTTATAACAATACTACACCAAATAAGTATTATGTTCCATTGACATTTAAGCATGCATTGACATTGGTTGAGTTCCAGGGTAAACATGCTGGAGCAACAAATAACATTGATACTATAACTGTTACAGAGATTGCTTTCTTGAATAGTGATGGTACTGCATATGCTATTTACACTGGTGGTTCAATATCATTTGATATATCTAAAATAACTGCAACCACAAAACCTGATACAACTTTTACAGGTGGTACAACAAACAATACTTTAAACTTTGCTAATAATTGTGGTCTTACATCATCAAAATACACAACAATATCAAAGGCAATAATGGTTCCTCAGGCTGTACCTAATAAGGTTCGCATAACTTATAATATAACCATTAAGAATACTAATGGTGAAAAAGTGGAGTTCACTGGTCGTCAGGTAGTAAAAGAAATTAATACCGGTAGTGATATGACAAATAATACTCCTAGAAATTATGTATCTAACTGGTATTCTGGTAAGCATTATGTTTACAGGTATTATATAACTGCTGAAGCTATTGAGTTTACTGTAACAGTTGATGACTGGGATCTTCCTGATGGTTGGCAGATTTGGGATCATGATGTAGCATCATATGTTGACCGTTTTTTCGAGAAGGCTTCAACAATCATGGGGAACTGTATAGAGGTGCAGAACCACATAATGGCGTAAAATTTTCAAATAGCGTAAAGGGCCTTGATTTTAGTAGAGGAGATTACATTGAAGCCAAAATAGATTTACGCAATTTAAATAGAGCAAAGCAGAACATCATCTCTATTGGAGAAGATATAGCCAACTGGACCCCAAGTGGTAGTGGAGAAAAATATAATCTTCATATTTATTATCCCAATGATGTTAACGATTTACGAATAAGATTTTCTGCATTAAGCAGTAATAGAATTAAGATTGGTAATACCACTTATAATCGTAGAACAATGGGAATTGTTGATTCAGATATATTTTATTTTGATGAGGATACTAATTATGAAGTTACTATAAAATTTGACAAAGATGGATTTTATGTCAATGACCACTTGATAACCAGAGATGATTTTGAATCTGTTGAACCAAGTAAAATACCTGAGTGGCCAACAAATCCAAGTGGTACTGGAACAGATGTTTGGACATATCCAGATTATTTCATGTTACATTTCCAAAATAAAGTAAGTGTTAGTTTTGGAAGCATGGAAGGTAGTACACGAAGTTACGCTTATTATGAATACATAAAATATCATCATGTACTATAAAAGAGAGGATAAAACATCCTCTCTTTTGTACATAAATATTTTATAAAAACTTTGTTATATTTAATATACAAAATAAGTTATATGAGTATGAATGATTTGAAATACTTTGGTAAGGTGGTTGCCTTGTTTCTTGCAGGATTCATTGCCATCATCACAGCATCAGGTGTTTGGAATGGTGTAGCAGAAGGATGTGTTGATTCCTTCTATGGTTGGGTTGCTGGTATCAACTTCATCATCCAGGGATTTGGTATCTATTCACTTTATAAGAAATTATTCCCAAAAGAATAATACAATATGCTCTCTGGTGAGTTTATGGGTGTCTTGATTAACTTCATATATGACCCATAAATAAAAGTGGTATAAGTGCAGTATATTCCAGGAGTACATACTGCAACGGTTCATAGTTCAGCCGGGAAACGTACGAAACTATGCGTGGGATCCATAACAGACGGAGAAGCATACGGTCACTTGAAAGTCTGTTTTTCGGAGGGTTGCCTGAGTGGACGAAAGGGGCTGCCTGCTAAGCAGTTGAACCCTTTATGGGTTCCAGAGGTTCGAATCCTCTACCCTCCGCACATAAATACTATGAATATACAATGTTTTTGGTCCAGAGGATTCCGGAACCTTTTGAGTGTTAATAAAAGACACGAATGGATTAGAGACAGTTAAATACAAAATAATTTAATAAAGTATGTCTAATTTTATCGTTAAAGACTCATTGGCAAAGATTGCCATCCAAAAAAATCTAATCAAGGAATACAAGACTTCTGAATCTGACAGAACAGTGTACCTCAATGATGGTACTGAATTCCAAATCTATCTCAAAAATCCTTATCAGACACATCTGGGTATTAAGATTTCTGTGAACAACAAGTCCATAGGTAATATGCTTGTGTTGAAACCAGGTCAGAGTTTCTGGCTTGACAGGTTTGTAAATGAGAACAGTAAGTTCTTATTCTCTACATACCAGGTTGAAAACACAGGTGAGATGAAGTATGCAACCAGTAACAATGGTAAGGTAAAGATTGAGTTCTACCATGAAAGGGAAAACACTTTCAGTTTCTGTCGAGGTGTCTCAACAGTTTATGATGGTTATAATGGTTGGAGTAGTGGTACCAAATTATACAACAATGACAATATAACCTGTTATTACAGTGCTTCAACCATCACAGGTTCAGCAGCAACACCTGATACAGTTCTTACAGCAAGTTCTGCTTGCTTGGATTCAAGTTCTCGTTCAAGAAGTCTCAAAAAGGAGATTGACAAGAGTGCAAACAAGAAAGTTGATCATGACCTTACAATGGAGACAGGTAGGGTAGAAAAAGGTGGAAGATCAGACCAGGAATTTACAACCTGTGACATTAATTTTGATTACTATCCATTCCAGACAGAGAACATCCTTATCCTTCCAAATTCAAGGAAGCAGATAAGGGTTGAGGATACCAGAAGAAGATATTGCAGTCAGTGCGGAAAGAAGGTAAGTCCAAAGGATAAGTTCTGTTCCAACTGTGGTGCGAAACTCTACTAAACAAAATCCCGGATGAAAGTCCGGGATTTTTCGTAAATATAGTATGAAAAGATTTACAAACAGTGAGATTACATTTGGTGAGGAGATCCAAATCAATGACTGGCAGGTCAGACTTCCTGTCATTGTTGATGGTAAGGAGATGTCTGTTGATGATGTGAACTTCATCATAGAACCTCATTATGTGTCAGGAGAGACATTGTATCAACCTCATATATTCATTGATGAAAGACTCCGGGACCAAGGTCTGGGATATGGAATCTACAAGGCATTCATACATGAGTTCGGGAACATATACAGTTCCCACTGGTGTAGGACAAACAACAAGGAAATTATATCCATCTTCAACAAACTTGCACTGGAAGATGACATAGTGGTGGAGAAAAACAACAAATATTATTTCGCATATCTAAAGGGTTCAAGATAATTTGAACCTTTTTTGTTATATTTAATCTGGATTATTTAATTGAATTATGCAGATTATAGACAATGTACAACTTGACTTCAGTGATGTTCTCATTAAACCCAGGAGGTCAAGTATTGATTCGAGAAGTAAGGTAGATATTACCAGGGAGTACAAATTCAAATGGTGTCCATATAAAATCACAGGTACTGGTATTATGCAGGCCAATATGGGAACCATAGGTAACTTTAAAGTGAGTGAGAAACTGTTGGAGAATGGTATGTTTGCTTGCCTTCACAAATATCATGATACTGACAAACTGATTGATTTCTACAAGAAACTCATCCACAAAGGTGACGGAAGTATGAGAAGATGTCTCCTTGCAATAGGATTGAGAGATAATGGTATTGAGAAACTGAGGGAAATAAACAAGGCAACCGGTGAACAGATTGGTGTGAAGTTTGATGTTCCCAATGGATATATTCCCCAGGTAAAGGAAAGAGTCATTGAACTCAGGAAGGAGTTTCCAGATATGTTCATTATGGTTGGTAATGTGGTTACTGGTGATATCACAGAAGACCTGATTCTGTCAGGTGCAGACTGTGTTGCAGTAGGTATCGGTAATGGTGCCCAGTGTCTCACAAGAAGACAGACAGGTTGCGGAAGACCACAGTTCTCCGCTGTCGTAGAGTGTGCAGATGCAGCTCACCAGGTCGGAGGTATGGTTTGTTCTGATGGTGGTATCACCTGTCCTGGAGATTTGGGTAAGGCATTTGGTGCCGGTGCGGATTTCATTATGATAGGAAGTCTGTTTGCAGGAACTGATGAGGCAGATGGTGAGACTGTTGAGAAGTATGTCTTCAATGGTGAGTATGACAAAATATTATATAATCCTGGTTATGTGTTTGATCCCCATCTTGATAAGAAACAGTTCAAACAGTTCTATGGTATGAGTTCAACTCTGGCCCAGGAAAAGTTTGGTAATGGTAAACCCAGTTACCGTGCGAGTGAAGGTCGTGTAACTCTGATGCCTTATACAGGATCTGTTTGTGATGTGATTGAGGAACTCCTTGGAGGATTGAGGTCAACAATGACTTATATAGGTGCATGGAAACTCAAGAATATTCCTAAACAGTGTGTGTTCTATAAGGTTCACAACCAACTGAACCAGACATATGAGAGATTTACAGTAGGTAAATAAAAAAATGAGAGGTTGTTGCCTCTCATTTTTATTTTAATCACCCCAGTATGTACCTGGTCTTGAACAATTAATTTCAACTTCATATTTATATCCTTTTGAGAAGTTGTCATCATTGACATATCTCATAACAGTCTTGACATCATAAGGACTCATTGAGATGAACTCATCATATTTGACATAAGGTGCATCCATATAATCATCAGATTTCAGTGCATCTGCAATTTCCTTTGGAACATCCTGGGCAGCAATCTCCTCATAGTTGTCAGGATTTGCCTCAACATCTGCCTTGAGTGCCTCAACCCTTGCATCATATGCTTCTTTCTTTGCCTTCTCTGCGGCAGTCCTGGCTTCCTCCTCTTCTTTTTCTATTCTTCTCTTTTCCTCCTCTTCCCTCTGCTTTTCAAGATATTTGTCATAAAGTTCATCCACTTCCTTTGTAACTTCCTCAAGACCTGATGTCCTGATTTTGATGAACATTTCCAGAAAACCTATTGCATCATTGTTACTGCTGTAATATGATTTTGAATCTATTGTTGTGAAATAGAAGTATTTGTTTTCCTCATTCCAAAGAACATAATAGAGGTCACCCTTGTTTGTGAAGCATGATTTAACTTTCTCAATATTGGGTTCTGACAATACTTCAAGGAGTCTGTCCACTTTACCTTCTGTACCGAATGTATGTGTGTCCAAATATGCCTTACTTGGTTTATGAGAAATATAATCTCTACCTCCACATTCATATAATTTATCACATATTTCATCAGGAACAACAGCCTTGATTTCCTTATATGCAAAATTATTAAAAGTTTTTACTTTGAAAGATATGTTTCCCAGGAACTCATAATCCTTTGAAAGGAAACCATTCTTCATCTGTGAATAACTCAGATTCCTGATGTTTCCATTTTCAAGTTCCTTTATTGAAATAGATTCCTTAAGAAAGTTGTAACTATTAAAGTTTGGTACCATATTTTTGTTATATTTATAATTGAACTTATAATGTATTTATGTATGAATAAGAATTTTTTAGAAGATTTTTTGAAGACTTACAGACCTTCAGGGTTTGAACAGGAAGGTGCTGAAGTGTTTGTCAGTAATGCCTGTGGACTCAAAGGAGTCAAGAAAGAGTTTATTGATAAGATGTGGAATGCATGTGTGAGTGTGGGTAGTGAAAAGGAGGATGCACTGAAAATCCTCATCTCCGGTCACTCTGATCAGAACTGTCTCATTGTGACTGAAATCACAAAGAATGGTTTCCTCAAGTATGCAACCCAGGGTGGATTCTCTCCAAGGACAGTAATTGATTCAGACCTCTTTGTCATCACAAACAATGATGGTGTGAAGAAACTTATCCCCTGCTTCTGTAGTTATAAAGCAATACATATAGAAAAACCGGATGACAGAAAGAAATGTCCAGAACATAAGGATCTCTATCTTGATTTGGGATGTACATCCAGGGAACAGGTTGAGAAACTCGGTGTACATATAGGTGACCTGGTTGTATTCAACAACAGTGGTCTGAATATGGACTTTGGTCCTGATGGCAACTACATTGTAGGTTCAGGTCTTGATGATGGTGTTGCTTGCGGAATCGTTTATGATGTCCTGAAGAAACTTGATGAGAATGAACTCAAGGAGATGAACATCAGGGTATATGGTGCATGCATCACATCAGAGGAAACTGGTGCCAGGGGTGTTGGTCCTGTAGTAAGAAAGGTTCAGCCACATATCTCCATAGATATTGATGTATGTCATGACTGCACCAAGGAGATTGGTGAGGATGAAGGCCGGATTGCAAAGATGGGTGATGGTGCTGTCCTGAACTATGGTCCTGACAAATACAGACCTCTCAATGAAGACTTGAGACAGATTGCAAAGGATTATGACATCAAGTTGCAACTCATTGCCGGCAAGGCAGGAGGTACAAACACCAACAACATCCAGATGATGTCAGACAACTGTGCCACAACCCTGTTGAGTATCCCTTGCAGATATATGCACAGCGGAACACATGAGATGGTCAATAAGGATGACATTGATGGTTGTGGTCAGCTCATATACAAGTTCATCAACAAGGTAGATCCAAAGAAGTATGTATAAGTCTGAAATCACAGATGATATGCCTGAACTTGAGAAGTTTGTCAGGCAAGAGGCAGCTGCCTATGTCAATTCCACAATCTTCTTGAGTTGTATTTCAACCAGTCACAAGAACATTGACAGTGTTGTTGAGAAAGGTAAGGATGTTGTACCATATGTAATTAAACTATACAAGGAGAATGGTGAATACTCCAACCAGAATATGTACACACATTTCTTCCTGATTGTCATGCAGAGACTCTATGGTAACCCATTTGATGGATATGTAGGTATGAACTTTGCAGAGAGGTATTGGTTGAAGAGATATGAGCATGGCATGCTGGATGACTATGATGAGAATACAGACAAGAAAAAGGAAGAGAATTTCATACTTGACCTGTTCCAGTGTAAGTCTATGGAAGAACTGAAGGCATTTTTTAAACCTGATTCAGTAGCATCTTATGGAGGAGGAAACAAAAACATACAGGACTCCTAAATGGAGAGAGTATTACAGTATCATCCTCTGGTGGATGAATGAAAAGTTCCATGACCAGAATAATCTGTCTGGTTATGATGCCACACCTGTACAAAAATCCATTGATGGTAATGAGGAATATTACTCATTCTGGGTTGAGATAGGTAATCAGGTATATGAGAAAGGTCATGAAGATTATATGAAAGACAATCCTGAAGCTGGAAAATTCTATGAAATACTCAATCCTATGAAGAAGGTTACACTGGATGACCTACAGGAACTCAATCTCAAACTGAAGGAAGCGGGTGCTGATGAGGTGTATATTCAGACAAAAGAGATGTATGTGCATGGTCAAGCAGCTTTGTACAATTACATAAGTCCGAATATCCTACAGTTACTCATCAAAAAATAATTGAAGAAAGAGTCAGGAAAACCTGACTCTTTTGTTATTTTTATGTTGTCAAAAAATGTATTTATTATGAGCAGACCAAACAAATGTATCAAGGATGAGAATGGAAAGGATCAGTGGATCTCCCGCAGTACTGTGGTAATACCTATTGTATTCAAGATAGACAATGAAACCGGAGACATCTACACTATTGTGGAACAGAGAGGTAATGCAGTAACCCATCCTGGTGAATGGTGTTGTCCCTGTGGATTTATAGACTGGGATGAGACTCTTGAAGAGGCCTGTCAGAGGGAAGTGAGGGAAGAGACCGGAATCATCCTCAATCAGGAAAACATCCATTTTATGTATGTCTATAGTGACCCCAAGAGTACCAATCAGACTGTTGACTTGTGGTATATGTGCTGGACAGATGCAGACATAGACACATCAAAGATTGAAACAAAGGAAGAGGTTATGGATGTAAGGTGGCTGAAGGTCGGTAAGTTATACCGGGGTAGTACATTGTTCATCTTCAACACATCAATCAAAAACTGTTATGGTACCTGGGCATTTAAGACACATGCCGGCAGAGTCATAGAGATGTTGAAAACAATTGTCAAAGATGCCAAGAATGGTAGAGTGGTTGAAGTAAATGATTAAGAAAGGCAAATATGAGAATATCCTGGATCATGGATATACAGTCTGGCTTGACTTCTTGCTGAATGACCAGCAGAAGGATGTCATCAAGCAGATAAATGACTTCATAACAAGTCCTACTGAATTTGCTATGACCATATCCGGATGGGCTGGAACAGGTAAGACCACCCTGATGGAAATTGTCAACAAGAGGTACTGGATGAGTCATACTGTTCATTTTGCAGCCACTACACACAAGGCAGCAGGTGTACTCAAGGAGAAAGTAGGAAAGAAGGTATTTACTGTCAATTCACTCTTTGGAATCATGATTGAAACCGATATGGAGGGTGAAACATATGATGTGTCCAAGAAAGCAAGGAAACTATCTGATGACAAAGTGAAACCAAACTCAATCATCATTATTGATGAGGCATCTATGCTTTCCATCCAGAACTATATTGATGTGATTCTCAAGGCAAGAGAAAGAAAGTGCAAGATAATCTTCATAGGTGATTCAGCACAGTTGTCTCCTGTCAATGAGGATGACATCTCCATTGTGTTCAGAAATACAGATCACAGGATAGTGGAACTCACCAAAGTGATGAGAACTGATGATGACTCCATCCTGAATGAATCCACTTCTGTAAGAACAGGTGATGGATTCACATATGAAACTCACATCAATGAAGAGGGAGATGGTGTCAGATATATCTCAAGTAAGGATACAAAAGCAATTCTTGATGTAATTGACAATCATATTGAAGGTCTGAAAGATGATCCCAATTACTTCAGGGTACTTACATACACCAATGCCAATGTGGAGAAACTGAACAGGATGATCCGCAAGAAACTTGGTTATGACGGTCTGAATCCACAACCTGGGGAACCATTGATGGCATACAGTAACTGGGGGTATCAGGGTATGGGTCTATCAGGTGCTGTATATGTTGTGGTCAATTCGGAGGCATATACAGTCAAGAGTGTTCCTGAAATGTATGATGTCATTGTCCATAAAGAGGATGTAAGCAGAATGATAACATACACCAATGAATCAAGATTGGATGACTACAACCTTGAAATCATTGACCTTGAGATTGAAGACTCACTGGGTATTCCTATTGATGTTCCTTTGATTGATGTCAAGAACAACTCTCACAACAGGGAGATAGTGGTTGCCCTTGCATATGAGAAAGTCCATCAGTGGAATCTCTACAGGGAAGCGGAAAACAAAAATGACAAACTGACCTGTCTTGATAAGATAAATGCCATTGATGACTTCCTGTTTGTCAATGACAATGTATATGACAAGTATGGAACTCTGATCCAGGCCAAGGTGATTGACTATGGTTATGCCCATACAATCCACAAGAGTCAGGGAAGTACCTTCAGGCATGTTCTCATCAATGATGATGACATCAACCGCTGTCTTGACAAGAATGTAAAAAAGCAGCTCAGGTATGTGGCTGTTACCAGGGCACAGAAATCAGCAAATATTATTACATCACATGTTGTTTAATTATGAGTTATAAGATTAGTTTATACAGATGTCCAAAGAAGGATGTTGATTCAATAAGGGACATCACAGATGAGGAGTTTGAGGTCAATTATGACAAGATATATGCCACACTTGAAAAGGAGAAAATCAAGTATGACACCCTTGCAAATATACTTGACACTGGTATGGAGGTTAGGGAAAACCTATGCAGCAGAATCTTCACAAACAAACTGAAGTGTGAAGAGGATGTATCTTTCTACACAATATCCAAAGACCAGCTCAGGAATATCATAGAAAAAATCAGGCAGCGCACCTTTGAATATGAATGGGGAAACACCATTGATTATGACAATAAAATAATAGGTGAAAAGATACATGGAGATTTGTCCTGGGAGAAACCTACCTGGGATGAAGCCATCAAACATGTATGTCGTGAATCAAGGTTTGACGCAAGGATGTGGGCAGACTATCTGGAGAATGAAGACGGTACTAAAAGATACACCAATGTAGATACCAGTGACAATAAGTGGTGGATTACCAATGGGTTTGGTTACAAGTACTGCATATTCAACTTTGTGCATATCCTGAAGTGTTTTGACTGGGAAAATGACTATCTTGTCGCAATCGGCGGATAAATTATTTTTCAATTTACATAAATAACGTATGGGAAAATATAGAATGTACAGCTTGGTGCTGAGGCAACTAAACCCAATTCAAAAAGGTGTTCAATCAGCACACTCAATCGTCGAATACGCAAAGAAATTCTACAAATCCACTGAATATATACAGTGGGTTAATGTGGATAAGACCATTATCATACTTGATGGTGGAACATATCCTGAATTGAAAGAATGTAGGGACACCCTCATCGATTTAGGTGTACCTTATATGGCTTTCTATGAAGAAGATCTTGGTGATGTGATGACTTCAATATCATTCCTGGTTGAAGACAAGGTCTGGGATTCGAAGTCATATCCTTCTTATGAAGATGAACTTGATGAGAATTCATCTGAATCCGAAAATCCGGTATGGCTCATTATGATGGGTGGAAAACGGAATCTTGAATTAAGGAAATTCCTGATGAGTAAAAGACTTTCAGCATAAAAGTGATGAACAAAAGTTCATCACTTTTTTGTTATATTTACTTTATAATACTTAAGGTTATGACTGATAATGAACTGTTCCACTATATCTGTATGTATGTGACCGATGATGTCTTCACATTTGAGGAAAGGAGGAGTATGAGTGTGGAGGATTTCCACCAGTATGTAAGAGAACACTTCATACCCATACCCAAATCAGAACTCATCACAGGTGTAATTTATGATGGATATTGCCGGAACACCAACAGGGCAACATGGGATGGGGAGGAATTTCATTATAAAAGACATAAGTTCGGTACCACATTTGATGACACAATCAACCATTATGAAGATGATGAAGGTTATGATGTGTTTGTACCCATAAAGGAGATTTGATATGGAGAAATATAAAGCAAAAGGTTTGTATGGTGAAGGGGATGTTTATGTCCTCAAGACTATGGAAGACTGGGATGAACTTGAAAGAATAAAGAGATCAAGATCCCCGGAATTTCCAAAATGGACTCCTGCCTTCTTTGACATCAAGGAGGATTTCCGTAAATTCATTGGAAAGATTTGGCAGGATAAGGAGAAACTCAGGTACCTATATAATGGTGAACCGGTTTATGTCCAGTATAGAATAATTGCCATTGAAGATAACGATCCAATGGCAGACTTCTATTGGGTAGTACAGAATGTAGATGATGACAGGGATATTAAGTATATCAATGTCCTTACACCAATCAGGAATGATATAATCTTTTAAACATATGGATACATTTAGATACAAGGTCATTAAGACTTCTACAGAATTGAGTGAAGCGAAACTCAACGAATTCGGCCGCAGAGGATTTGAACTTGTCAGTGTTGATTCTGATGAGTATGGTCACAGATATTATTTCAAAGTAAAGGTGGAGAACAATGGGTAAACTGACATTCACTTATGCCTGTATGGGTGCCGGCAAAACAACCCAGATGCTCACAATGTTTGACCAATATAAGAGGAGAAAGAAGAAACCCATCATTGTCAAACCCTGTATAGATGTGAGGGAAGGTGTGTTCACTGGTTGGGGTATCACAAAGTCACGAATTACGAAGAACGAGGAACCGACCTATTACTACAAGAATCTGAAAGAAGAGTTGGAGAAACTTGACTATGGTGTTCTCTTTGTGGATGAGGTACAGTTCCTATCCAGGGAAGATGTCCTGACACTCTGTGATGTATGTGACAAAAAGGATGTTGATGTGTTCTGTTTTGGACTCAAGACTGATGTGACTGGTAATCTCTTTGAAGGGAGCAGATACCTGTTGGCCCTGGCAGATAACCTCAATGAAATCCAGACTCCCTGTGAGATAGAAGGATGTAACTGTAATGCAACCTGTCATATCAGATATATAAATGGTGTGAGGGATACAGATGGAAGAACTGTCGCAATAGAGACGGGAGATGTGACATATAAGGCAGTGTGTAGGAAACACTGGAAGTTATAAAATATGTGAAAAATATCATGAAAAGTGGAGATATACTCTCCACTTTTGTTATTTTTATAATGAAAAATTATTGAGTTATGAAAATATATGGAATTAAATGCATCCAGTCTGAATGGGATGGATGCAATGGTTGTGAAACAGACAGTTATTTGTTGGACTATTTTTTCAGCACAAGAGAAAAAGCAGAAGAAAATCTTTTAGAAGATGTACATAGTGCTGGGTACAGAAAAAGGTATGAGGTTGCTGAAATAGACCTTGACAGATATACTACAAGACCTGAATACCGCAGAAAGAAATGAAAGAATTGACAGAGACCGAAAAGCAGTATGTATGGTTACATGAGTTCTATGAACTTGAGGACAAAACCAAGTCAAGATCATATGATAACTATGATTCCAAGAGATCTGCTGTTGCCATATTAAAATGTACAGGTAAGATAAAGTATGGTCTTTATGAAGCAACTGTAATAGACATAGTTTCAAAAGAGGAGTTCAGGGTTATGGGGACTCTGTCTGAATATACCCAGCAGTACAGGATAGGTCAGAAGATACAGTTGAGACAACACAGGGAACAACCTACAAGAAGTTCCTTTTCAGACCACCATCACCACTTCTGGTATAATCCAGAACACAGGGACACCTTCCAGGGTGAGAGATATGAACTGTTGCAGTATGAAGCACAGTGTATCAACTACAAGATAGATGATGTAACAAAATATACAACAATGGAATTGATTCCAGTTTCTAACAGATAAACATTATGTACATAGGATTTAAACATTACAAGACATTTCAGTGGATTGAGGAAAAGACCTCTGATGAGTTACCAATTGTTCCAGACAAGGGAGATGTTGTCTGGTTAAAGGGTCATCAATACAAGGTCAAGTCTAAACTGTTCAACATCATTGATGGAAAGCATTCATTGATGTTCATATTTGTAAAAGAGGTATGAGTATGTGGGAATTAATATGTTTAGCATTATTTGTTGGAATTGCTACTCTTCTTGCATTTATAATTATATTTGGTATAGGTTATACTATCTATATTGGTATAGAATATTTCATTCACAGGAAGAAACTTATGAGGAAGTTAAGAGATGTTGATCTTGAACATTTTGATTGAGATATGATGACAAAGGAATTAGAAGAGTGGTTGAGGTATCACTGGAGAAGGGATAACCACCCCAAATATCAGAGATATTTTGAAGAGTGGATGGCAAATCTTCTGCCAACACAGATAGAGTATTTCAAGAAACAGATGTACAATGAGAAGAATGGAATCCTGGGTAAGACAATGACAAATAAGAAATGATATGAATAACAGTATAAAAGTGATAATAAGTCCTCTTGTCGGAACAAAGAATTACAGTATGCATGAAGGTAAGGAATTGGTTCTACCTTGTGTACCTCAAATTGGATCAGTCATTGAAATTGGCAGTGACAACCTTGAAGTCAAAAGAGTGTTTTATATATATAAAGAAGGTGAATATAAAGTTTATTTAAGTGTAACTGACTGGAATTAATATGACTAAATTTACATTAATCCCAATACACTGTAAGGTCCTCAGGATTTATTATTCCAAGATGTGTTATAATGGATACTGTGATAAATCTGTTCTCAAAGATAAGGAATGGGTTGTGGGAAAATACTTTGTTGCTGAACATTCAAAGACACCAGGTCTTAAAGAGGGTGACAGTTTTATAATCAAAGAAATATATACTGATTGAGATATGGATAACAGTACATTAATCACTTTATTTATTTTTGGTGCAGGATTTCTTTTGGGGTTTTGGATTAGTGACAAGATGTCAAATAACAAAAGAAGAAATTAGTATGAAACTATTGAATGTATTTAAATGGATGTGGTATGAACTCGGTATTATGGGAACCCTGATTGATGATTATGGAGATCCCGACGGAGCACAGAAACTCCGTATTGAACTATATAAAAAACAGGATGAACTAAAATGAAAATACTTTGTGTTATATTTTTGATTTACCTAATTGTAGGAACACTTGCGTTTATAGGTGGATCCATATATGCTATACTAACATATAAAAGAGATAAATCCAAAAAGAGTAATTATGGTTATCCATATCTGGGATTCAACAATCCCCTTATGGATGGGTTTGAATAATAGAATATAAAAAAGATATAATGGAAAAGAAAGGTAATATGGATGAGTACATAGACAGACTCATCAGGGAACTTCCAGGTGTCCATACCTATGAGTATGGTCAGAGTTGGCACAAGGGTACATATGAAGGTTTGGCTGCCTTTGCCAAACTTCTTATAGAATATGGTATTGAACTTGGTCACACAGAAGCAGATGTGGAATCCAAAATGACAAGTATATACAGCAAACCTCTGGATGAGGCTGCAAGAAAATATGAGGATTATTATGATGCATGTGATGAGACACCATACCTGTACTGTATGAGAGGTGATATGGAACAGGCATACAAGGCCGGTGCAGAATGGCAGAGAATCCATGACATAGAGGGAAGAGGTGTTGATATAGAGTCAGGTAAGGAGATTATGAAGATGGAGTTGATGAAGGATGCAAAAGAATGTACTGTTTTCATCAGTGATGGAAAGAAAGTTATCAACCCTGGTAATATAGAGGTTGATGCAGATTTTGGTGATAAAGTTAAACTTGTAATTATAAAGGAGTGAGATTATGATTGATGATAAGGATATAGAACAGTTAGTTCAGGATTATATTGGTGATGATGATATTGGGGATGATTTAGGAGATATCCTTGATGGATTTGGCAGATACTTGCGTGACAAGATATTATCAAAGGGGGCATATGAAGGAGATGACCTGGAAAGGGCAGCAGAGAAATATGAACACAACAGAGCCTATGAGAATGAGATGGAGAGGTATGCCAATTACCTTGAAGGTCTTGAAGAAGATGAAACCCCAAGAATGAAAGAACCATCACCAGATACAGAGTATATATTAAATGCTGATATGATTGATTCTTTTATAGCTGGTGCCCAATGGATGGAATCAAAGATGATAGGAGATTACAGATGGATGACTCCTCACAAGACCAAGATAATCCAGAAGTCCTGGTATCTGGAAGGATGGCATGACCACAAATATAACCAGAAACCCCAGTTTGAACCTGGTCCGGACTTGGAACAGAAATACCGACCCTGTCATATGACTGGTGATGAAGTACAGGAACTGTGTAACAGGAACTATGAGAATGGTAAAAAGGATAAGGAGGAGGAGATAATGAAAGATGCCATTCATTGTAAAGTGTTCTGGCATGATGGTCCACTGTTAGATTATACCCAGGAACAACAGGATGATGCTCTTGAAAAGATAGGAGCAGAAGTCGGTGACAAGGTGAAACTTATAATTGTTAAAGACAATGAGTGATTCCAAATCCCTACATTACCAACTTTGTCTGGAAGGTGCCAAGTGGTTACATAGGAAAAAGAATGACTACAAGAAGTGCCCAAATAAAGACTGTCACTTGAAGTTCTGCCGGAACTGTGAGACTTACGATTACGTTGCGGTGGAACTCTGTGTATATGGTGCAGAGAACACTGATGTATGGGGTTACTCATGTGGAAGTCATACCAGTGCAGTCATTGAAGTAAAGACATCTCATTCCGATTTTCTGGCAGATCAGAAGAAATGGTGGAGAAGTAAGGAAGCAGAGAATGGTGGGTTCCAGGCTGGACAAAGGAGATGGTATCTATGTCCGGAAGGTGTCATCAAACCTGATGAACTTCCCGAGGGTTGGGGACTTCTTTACTGGGATGGCAAGAAGGTATATCATGTGGTGAATCCTGTTATGACAGACAGGAAAACATCCAGGGCAGATATGATAATGCTGACATCTATATTGAGGCGAGAGAATTTCCCCAAGAAGATTTACAACTACAGATACACTAATCCAAATTTCCAAAATGATTTGGAATAACAAGAAAAAATCATTATCTTTGTAATGGAGAAATAATGTTTAAGAATATGTGGATAGTATTATTACTGTTGATTGGATTGATAGCTTGCCTTTGGAAAGGTGAAGGTAGTAAGTAATTTTAAAAAATATAATTATGGCTTGGTATTGGATTGTAGCAATTATCATTGGCTACTTTATTTTTGGTAGCACCCTTACAGCTCTTGCAGTAAGATTTGACATTGTTGAAGACAATGAGGAAGCTGGCTTCTGTATTGTGTTCTGGCCAGTTTACACACCGGTGAGATTTATATTCTGGTTGTGCGCAACTATCTATTGTGAAATTGCATTCCCAAAAAACAAAAGAAAATGAAAAGAATTGATTTTAGAGTTCTGTTGAAGTCAATAGGACTGTTTATTCTGGTGATTGGAGCAATCATAGGATTTTGCTTTTTTACAACTTTTTATCCTGTGGCGGGGTGTTGTATTTTCATTATATGTGTATCAGTAGTTTGTATCTGGTGTATATATGATATAGTACTTGATTCTGAACGTCGTATAAAAAACCACACCAAGGATCCTGGATCAATGTAAATTAAAGTTATGAAAGTAAAAGTAATTAAAACAGGAGAAATCATAGATGTCGAGTGTTTATACTCCACTGTATATTCAAGATTGGACGGTAATGGTAAAATCTTTGAAGAATACTATGATGATGAGATTGAAATTCTCCATGACGGTGAAGAAACACTTGGCGCACGTTTAAGAAACCTTCTCACACCTTACAAGAACCTTATCCAGTTGAATAAGGATGGTAGGGATGTCAGTGGTTATCTTGAGGATGTGGAGAAAAACTTCAAAGACTTGTTGGAGTTTTCTGAATTATGGACAATGGAAAACCACTACTTAAAGAAAAAGTGATATGACCAGCACAGAAGAAAGATGGGCAGCAAAGGCAAAGGATGCTGAACAGAATCTATATGACCTTATTCCCAGGTTCAAGGGTGCTCATGGCAGGTATCTTGCAGAACGTGACTTCTATTCATTGAGAAACCTGGCAATGATGGCAGAAAATGTCAAACGGGATTGTATTGACATAATGAGAACATTCAGGGGTCCTGATGTTGAAGAGGAAATAAGAAAATTAGAAAACTATGACTAATTTCTTTATAAATGGCGTGGTCATAAAGGCGGAGACCGAACAAAAGGCATTGGAAAGATATGCCCGGGAGTATGGTCACCACTATGAGGAATATGAAGATGAACTTTATGAAGATGAGATATGAGAAAAGAAGACATTGTAATTGGTAAGAAGGTTTATTACCATCCTATCATTGGTGGATCTGAAAAGAAGGAGGCTACTATCACCAGTGAAGTGTTTGTAATTGGAGGTACAGATTGTTGTATGGTTGACACTGTATCCGGTTGTGTTGCTATTGAGGCATTAAGTAAAAGAGAATAATATGGCGTGGTATTTTATAGTTTTAATTGTTCTGGGATATTTTATTATTGGTGGTATTACCGCAGGATTATACAAAAGATATTTTGAACAACCAGTAGTTGGTGATTTAACTATGGTCATAGGTTTTTTATGGCCTATATTTATAATACCAATGTTTATAGTAATTATTTCTGACTGGGTATCAAATATATAAACCATGAACATAACAAAGGGGAAACTGAAGGTTGAATGGAATGATACCCACACATGGAAGGTCACCAAGAGATACAATAAAGAAGGAAAGGTGATTGCTATGAAGTTTATGGGCGAGTGGTATTACCCCAGAAAGGATTACAGTGGAAGAGATTGGATGTATGGAAGCTGGTATATCGCCAGTGATGTCTGTGACAACTGTGCCCTTGAAAAATATTGTAAAGGAGATAATCCAATCTGGAATGCATGTAATGGTGCAGATCAATCAGAAATAAATTGGCATTAAGATATGAATATTGAAATTTCACAAGAGGATTATGAATTCCTGAAGGAGTTACAGCATGAACTGAACACTCAGGAGAATGATGGAAATGCTGACCCTGTATTCTGGGGTGTGGAAGAGACTGTTGAAGAGTGCAGAGGTGGTGATGGTGAATATGGTGGAGACCCATATATTCATTATGATGATGGTGACTGGACACTTGAAGAGGCAATTGAAGAGGTTGAGAATGCATTCAAGGATGAGGACAACTATGGTCCATATGATGAAGATACCCGTGAAGCATGGAAGGAGGTTGACAAGACCTGCGCAGAGGATGTCTATGATTTTATGACAGAAGAACTTGGATGGAATTTTGTCTATGGTGTTGTTTATGTTGAAAAGGTACCGAGGGTGACTCCCTATACTGGAGCATTCATCACCAAGAGGGCTTGTAAAAACTATATTGAGAGATTTGGTTACAATCACAACAATCCTCACACATATGCTATGACAGCATACAGGAACTTTGAGTTGGCAAGACTGATAAAGATTCTCAAGACTATGAACTTTAAAGATTCAGACAATGGGGGAAAAGAAGCAGATGCATGAATGGGAGATATATGAGAAAGACCTCCCCTGGTGGTTTTTCCTCATTCACCCCGGTGATGCTATTGTGTTCCAACACTATGGTTCAGTATGTTATGGTGGATACACTATTGAAGATGTCCCAAAGGAGTACAGGAAACATGCAAGAAAAATAATTCAGATAAAGTAATGACAAAGAAAGCGGAATATATCGGTGATAACCATCCTCAGGTCTATGGATTTGAGGTTGGTCATATCTATTTATACAGAGACTTTGGTAGAGGGGTTGAAGTCTATTACTCCAAAGAGGGTGGTACTTCCCTGGCAATGGGTTACAATATGTTCAATGCCTGCTTCAGGGGTGTGGAAGATAAAGTGTTCAAGAAGGAGGGTAGACTCCAGCACATCACTTTCACAGGTATTGATTGGAAGACTGACTTGAATGAACTGTCAGAAATCCAGAAGCAGTATCCCTATGTGGAATGGGGAGTACTTGTATCAAAAAATTGGAAGACCAATGGTAACAGGTATTTCAACCCCTCATTCATAGAAGCACTTGACAGTAACCTCAACCTATCTGCACATATGTGTGGAAGGATTGCAAGGGAAGCAGTCAGAGGAAACCTGAATCCATTCCTGGATTGGGTAAATGGATATGGTTACATCTTCAAGAGATGTCAACTCAACATATCAGGAAGTGAGACCAACCCAGAGAAGTTTGAATACAAGGGTGATTTGTCAGATTACTTTGATGAAGTCATACTTCAACAGAAGGGAGTCAATAACTGTGACCTGTTTATGAAGAGCAAGGGAAACAGACATGTGTCCATACTCCTGGATGCATCCGGTGGAAATGGAATCAACACTGACATTGAACTCCTCAATGTCAGGTCAAAGGTTGGTTATGCTGGAGGTATCAATGCCGACAATGTGGCAGAGAAACTAACATATCTTGAAGAGAACTGCAAGACTCCATATTGGATTGATATGGAAGCAGGTGTAAGAACCAATGACTGGTTTGACACAGAGAAGGTGAGAAAGGTTCTGGAGATTTGTGATGGTATAATCAATAAAAAGAAATGACATGGATCCAAATGATGTAAAACGTGGAGACTGGGTATTCTCCAATACTATGAACCAACCCTGTAAGGTACTGGGAATCATCCCGGAGGAGACAGAGGAGGGTGAGAAAATTGTGTTCAAACTCACAAATGGTACATCAACATTCCTTGTCTATAACACAAGTGTGGATCCTCTTGACATAAGTGATGACTTCCTTTTAAAGAATGATTTCCAACCAATCAAAGGTGTAGACAACAATACCATAAAATATATTTTGATTGAAGATGGAAGAAGAGAAGGATGTGTTATAGAGATTACTCCTTACAATCCTCCTCATATGGGTGTGAAATTCCTGGTCTCAATCCACACAGAATCAACACACGATAATGGTGTAAACAGGATACACAATTGTGATATTGAGTATGTACACCAACTTCAGCATGCATTTAAGATTTGTAAAATTAAAAAAGATTTTATTGTATGAAAGCATTTTACTTTGGTGGTCAGTTCAGGTTCAGATACAAGGACTGTAATCCTGATTTACTGGCAAAGGATTACCGGTCACTCCTACTTGGAGACAAGAAGGATATATGGATTAACAGACCTGAATGGGGATATGTGGAAATCAATGATAGTGTATTATATAATGGTCCATTCTACTTCTATGACCAGATTGATTCAGAGACTGTTGTCAAGGTTGAATCAGAAAGTATAAGTGGTTCAACTGACTGTGTGTTTGTGTTGAGTAATGATGATGCACCTGGAACAGTCACAGAGATAATCCAGGCAACAATGTTAAAGAAGAATGTGTACATATTCTTTGAGAAGAAAGATTTGCCAAAGGAAGAGGTGGATACCAAATATCCTTCAAACCTTTGGTATGTAATAACATTTGCCTGTATGAATAATAACCCCAATGTCAAATACTGTATGGGATTTGATACGTATGATGATGCAGTTAAAGCATGTGTTAACTATTTCAAAGGAGTATTATGATTGAGTTTATTTGTGCAATACTTGGTCTGGCACAGGGAGTTCTGGCCTGGCTTAACAAGAGAATCAACTGGCTTGTATATGCAGTGATGATGGTGTTTCTAATCATATTCTCTGCTGCCAACAATCTATGGGCAGATGTTTTTCAGAACTCAATATATGCAGCAATATGTCTTTATTCATACTTCATAATGTGGAACAAAGGTTCTGATTTTGACCACATATCAAAGATGAGTAATGAAAATAGATATTGGACTGTTGCGATAGTATTGTTGGCAACACTCCTGCTTGGTGTGTTGTTAAAGGGTACCAATGACCCCTTACCTGTGATTGATGCATTTACCACAGTTACTACATTTGGAGCCCTGATACTGATGTCACGACACAAGATAGAATGTTGGATTATGTGGTTAATCAATGACATTGCTTACATTGTCCAGTACTATATGTTACCGGACCAGGCATGGTATTTGATATTCCTGTATATAATATGGACAGGATTTGCCATTGGTTCATTGATAACTTGGAGAAAGCAAATGATAACTAATTCTTAAGAATATGTCAAAAGAGAAGGAAATAAAGAACTATATGGGTTACAAGGAAGCCCTCCTTGAAGCAAGGAAAGAGGTGGAGGGTCTCATCAGTAGATATGAATCCATCAAGGCAAAAGATTCATACAGTGAGACATTCCAGAAAGCAAGGGTGATGGGATACAGGGATGTACTCTACAGAATAGGTAACCTGATTGCAAAGTATGACAATGAAGGTCATAATTATACTGCACTCAATGAAATCAATGAGGCAGCAGACAACTATGTTGGTCATCCAGAGGAAGTTGATGAAGGTATCACAGTATCCGGAAGGAGAGATGCCTTCAAGGATGGTGCCAAGTGGCAGATGAAGAAAGACTTTGATTTCTTCACAGGACAGATGGGTTTGTATGATCCGAATATGGAAGTGACTGATGAGGAGAAAATAGAAGCATTGAGGTTTGCTTATGACCTGGATGCTTATATGGAAGGTGAAGGTCCCAACATCACTGATGTGGTGAATGGTTACTATGGAGGTCTCCTTGCACAGAAGAAAAAGGATAGGACAGAACATCTTGCATACCCTGTGACAGATACAACAAAGGATAAGATTGAACATTATATTGCTTCCACATTCCACACAGAAAGACCTGAACCTGTTCTCATTGAAACAGTGGAAGAGGGTGTCAGACTCGGAAGACAGGAGTATAGGGATGAGATGATGAAGGATGCACTTGATGGATATATCTCTGTTGGTGGTAAAAGAAGACTCATAACAATCCTGGATGGTATGAAGGACTTCAAGTTTGGTGAAAAGATTAAGGCAATTATATTAAAGGATAAGTAAATGGGATTTCTTGAAAAACCAAAATTGAGTGAACCAAATGAATTGGGATATCAGTTCGGTATAAATGAATCACTCACAAAATATGCACATGATAAACAAATGCAGAGTGCCAATACATACCTTCCGGGTGTCAAGATCACTGTAATGGAAGTATGGAAGGATGATAAACTGGTGGCATATCTTTTGGTTGATGAGAAGACAAACCAACCACTGAAGGAAGCACAGGGGTATGAAGCAGCTGCGGTTGATATTGATGCATACAAAATATTAGCTCAATCAAAACAACTTGAGAAGAATTAATTATGAGTAAGGAGGATGCCATTCAGGAGTTGGAAGAGTTACTCTATTACTGGAGACATATAAAGTTTTACAACAACAAATCTGAACAGGACGCTGTTGAGTTTGCAATTAACTACTTAAAAGAGAATTGATTATGAATGATGAGATTAAAAATTATCTCAAGAGTCATCTTGGTTTGAGATGGGAAGTTAATCGTCATGGAGATTATTTTCTGGATCTCACACTGGATAATGAGACAATAAGTAAGGTACCGTTTCATATGGATTGATTATGAACAGAGAAGAATTTATAGAGATGCTGGTTAAGCTTGCCAGAATAAGGTACAACCTGTCAGAAACTGAACTCAATGAGTTCAGGACAGTGTTGGAAATGATGCCGGACAGGGAATCATTGGATACAAGTATCCAACAGGTCAAACCAAAGAAGAATCCCTGGCCACAGAACTTTGATAACATACCACTTATGTATGGACCCCCAAGATGATGACTATGTGTTTAAGTGCAGGTATTTTAATTGTAGGTATGCTGGCAGTCATATGTATATGTGTTGTGGAAATGTTTGATGACTGCGAAAATGACGATGACGAAGAATGAAAGCTACATTTGAAGATTGTATGGATTGTCCATTCTGCCTGGTGAGCAAGAAGGACAGAAAGTATGCCAATGTGTTTTGTCATGGTTTGGACAAAGTGGTGGCTCAAGTACTGATAAAAGATGTCTTGGATAAGACAGCAAAAGCAGGACTTCCGCCAAACTGTCCATACATTGATAAGGATTAAAAAATGCGAAAAAATTTGTTGGTTCAGATTTTTTTATTATCTTTGTAATAGAAATAGAAAGGATTTATGAATAAAGATGATATTATCAAGATAGGTAGTCACAACAGTTGGTCTTTCAATCCAATAAAGCAGTTGTGGCTTAAACCTTTTTCATGGGTGGCAAGGTGTCAAAGAGTCACCATACTTGAACAGTATTTTGATTATGGGGTGAGAGTGTTTGATCTCAGACTCCGTTATGACAAGAGATCCAAGTCATTTAAGGTCGCACATGGACTTGCTATATTCAAGTGTGATTGGGAGAATGACCTCAAGGATTTAAATGCCCTGGCTGCCCTCGATACCATCTATTGTAGGGTTTTACTGGAAGATGATGAAAACCAGAAAGACCAGAAGGAGAATGATGAGAGGTTCAAGGCAGAGTGTCAGAGACTGGCAGAGAAGTATAAGAAGGTAATATTCTTTGGTGGTTTCCCGGCAAGATACAGGTGGAGAAAGGTCATATATGACTTCAAGACCAAAGAACCCACCCTGCATGACAAGTATTCATCATCAAAACTGGTGAATGGAAACAAGGTATGGCCTTGGCTCTATGCTTTCAACCACAACAAGAAAAACCTGAAAATGGGAACTAATTTTGATTTCCTTTTCATTGATTATGTTGACATTAGATAAAGATAAGATATGCTGACAGTAGATGAAATGAAGTCCAATTCTGAACTCTACACATTGAGGGAAAGTCTTGGAAGACACACCCAACCGGTGATGTTGGATTACAGAATAGGTGATGCCCTTGTGAGTGATGACCTCACACACAGGGGAAGAAAGTATGATATGGATGTTTATCTTGAGAAATACAAGACAAACCTTCAGCGTCCTTATGTATGGACATATCCACAGCAGAATGCTTTCATCCAGTCTGTCCTTTATGACAAGGTTGTATCTCCATTTGTTGTAATCATGCACTCTTTGAGTAATGATGGTCTTGGTGACAAGATTGTATATGTCATTGATGGCAAGCAGAGGCTCACTACTGTCCATAAGTTTATGCACAATGAGTTTCCTGTTGAGGTTGGTGGTGAGAAATATTACTACAAGGATTTTGATGATGACTTGAAGACCTATTTCAACAGAAACCTTGACCGCTTTGTGGCAATTGTGTATTACAGTTACCCTTATGAACCGGTCACTGATGATGAGAAGATCCAGATCTTCAACTTCTACAACTTCACAGGTACTCCCCAGGCAGAGGAACACAAGATTAAGTTACAGAACCTTTTGAAGAAATAACTATGTGCCTTTTATCAACATCTATTAAACCCAAGAAGGCCAAAGAGGATATTGTCTGCTACAAGTTCTTTTTTAAACGTAATGGACGCCTGATATCTCCCTGGACTCATTTTGAATGGAGAACAAATGTGACATACACTGCCAGAAAGGCTAAACCAATGTATCCTAATGAGATAAAGGATGGATACTTCCATAGTTTTACAACAAATGAAATAGCAGATGAGATGGCAGATCATTACTCTGGTATACGTCATTGTTATGTATATGAGTGTGTAATCCCAAAGGGTACTTACTACTATACTGGTGAACATCGAGGACTTTCTGGATATGCATCCAAGAAATTGATTATCAAAAAGAATGTAAGTGTATTTTAAGTTCCTAACATTATGATGTACATACTTGCAGGAAGAAGTTATCAATTATATGGCATCTTCTCCACAAAGGAGAAACTCAATGAGGCCATCGCAGTCGTAAGGAAACATGACCCTTACACACATCTCTATTGGCAGGAGGTAGAGGTTGACAACTTTGACACAACCATTGCCTCATTCTTTACAATGCATCCGGAAAAACTTATAGAAATAGAAAAAGACACAGATTATGAAATTTCTGATACAGACAGTAAATAAACAGATTACATATGACTTCATTTTTGAGTTGACCATATGTAAGGAATACTTTGATTGGATTGGAAGGGATTTCAAACTCAAGAAACATGAAGGTCTGAACTTTGATGATATAAAGAACCCGGACCAGTATGTCCCTGTTGGTTCTGTTGAGTTTGTATCAGAGTATTTGAGGAAGTTTTACCCCCAGGCAGAGAAAGCACTCATACCTATCAATGTTCCAGAACAGTTGTTCCCATTTGCCGGCAGAACCATTGCCAACATAACCAAACCGGAGGATATGAATGGGTTTGATTGTCTTGTGTACAGAAAGTCTTTGGATACAATAAAGGATCCCAACAATGGATGGTGGGGATTTCCTGAATATGAATGGTGTAAGGGTTACCAGGTTTCCACTCCAATTGATAACATTATTTCTGAATGGAGAGTATTTGTATTCAATGATGTAATTGTGGATGCAAAAAACTACAGGGGTGACTTTTTCGTATGTCCGGATGAAGAAACAGTTTCCAATATGGTGAAAGCATATAAGAATTCACCCAGAGCATATACGCTTGATGTAGCAGTCACAAGTGAAGGTAAAACTGTAGTGATTGAGTGTCACCGGTTCTTTTCATGTGGTCTGTATGGATTTTGTGAGCATGATAAATATCCTGTAATGCTTTCACAGGAATGGTTTGAAATGAAAAATATGAGATAATTATGAACACTAAAAAAAGAAATGTATTCTTTGATTTGTTTTACAAGAAATACAAATCCATTGATAAAATGAACTACATCAAAAATGTTATGGACTCTTGTGAGACAAAAGTACAATTGGATTCAGCGTATTCATGGGGAATTGAAATCATTTGGAAAACATGTAGTGCAATGAGAGAAATACTTGATAATGAATATGGTAGTATCTTTGCATTTCCTATTGAAGATAAAATAATGGATATGTGTAAAGAAATATCAGATGAAATTACCAATCATTATAATAACATACTAAAAAGAAAGATATAAAAGAATGATATGATAGGTATTTTTATTTTCCCGGCAAAACCAAACAAGGATTACCTGTTCTACAAAGAACCCAGAAAAGTTCTTGAAATGAGTGATGATGAAATCATATCATCAAAAAATTCATCAAGGGGTATTTTCTATAACATACATTATGACAATGAATGGGAAGGACTCAGTGATGCAGAAATTGTTGATAAGTGGAATGAAAAAGCGATAAACCTCCAAATTCAGATTGGTAACAGAAAATCCGGACTTGGTTATACATCAGTAGATAAGACTAAATTTATTAGAATAATAAGGAAATGAAACACTATGACAGTATTCCCAGACTCCAGGATGATGGAACACTGAAAGGAGAGATGGTCGCCGGGTACAACAAACTTGACGGTCAGAACTTCTGTGTCACATATAATTGTAGAAAGAAAACCTGGGGACCTTATGGATCCAGGACTGTCACTGTTGATGAGAACTCTGAACAGTTTGGGGACACGGTTAGATTCTTCAACAACTCCGGTTACAAGGAGATACTTGGAAATATCATCAAGGAGTATTCAGGTAAGGGAGATGTGTTCAATGGTGTTGAAGAAGTCACATTCTTCTTTGAGTGGTATGGGTGGAACTCATTCGCTGGCAAACACAAGGAAGGTGACAAGATGCACCTGGCACTCATTGATGTGTTCCTGAAGAAGAGAGGTTATATGGAACCCAAATCATATGAGATGTGTTTCAGAAATTGCGGAATTGAACTTCCTGATCTCATATATTCCGGACCACTCAATGCAGACATTATAGAAAAGGTTCAGAACAATGACTGGACAGACCCGGATTGTTGGAATTCCAAAGTACATGAGGGTGTTGTCTTCAAAAGAACAACACTCCTGAAAGGACAGAGGAGACCATCAGTCAAGGTGAAGACCAAATGGTGGTTGGACACTCTCCACTCACTTTATACAGAAGAGGAATGTAAGAAACTTGAGTGATATGGAAGGATACAGTATAAATCCATTAGACTATCTTAACCAGGCACTTAATTATGCACATCGTTGGAAACTTGATGTCAATCTTGAAAATCCGACCACAATACAGGACAAACTGTTCTGGTTGAATTTCTATGACCAGGACATCAGAAAGTCCAGATGTGCAGATAAACTGTTAGTCAGGGAGTATGCAAAAGAAAAACTTGGTTTTGACATCAACATACCAATATTAAAGGTGTATGACAGTGTTGATGACATAAACCTGGATGAACTCCCAGATAAGTTTGTCATAAAGTGTAATCATGGAAGTTCAATGAACATTGTTGTCAAAGACAAGAGTTCATTTGACTTTGAAAAAGCAAAGGACAAACTCAGGAAATGGATGAGTATTGATTATGCACTATATAATCATTATGAGTTCCATTACCATGACATACAACACAAGATTCTGATTGAGGAATACAAGGAAGATCTCAAGACCAATGAACTCAGGGATTACAAGTTCAGCTGTTTCAATGGTGTTCCCAAAGTTATGTGTGCAATCACAAACCTGTTCAAACACAATGAGACAACCAACTATTATGATATGGATTTCAATCCATTGACTGATATGTCCCTGATATATCATCCTGCAAACTACAATGTCCAGATTGATAAACCCAAAGGGTTTGAAAAGATGATAGAGTATGCCACAAAACTCTCCCAGGACTTTAAGTATGTCAGGGTAGATTTCTTCAGTATCAATGGTGATGTGTATCTGAGTGAGATGACATTCACACCACATGCCATAATCTGGTTGAGATTCAATAACCCCAAATATGACCTTGAACTGGGTAATATGCTTAATATAAAGTAATATGAATACAAGTTTCATTTATAAGGTGATATCTGAATCAGAAAGGTGGCAGGTAAGACGCAAGAGAAAGATCGAGAGGATGAAATTTCTGATGAAAGTTCTTGAAGACAGAAACCTTAACCTCCCTGAAAGATTTTATGGTATGCTGGCAAGGTGGGAGTCAGAATATAGAAGAGAATGTGAGGAATATCAGCAACTACTTAACATAACCAAGAATGAAAAGAAAGAAGAAAGAATACAGTAACATCTGTGATATGAATGGGGAACTCATCCCATATGGTGTCCCTATTGACTTCACATGGTGGGCATACTATGGGACAGAAGTTGAACTCCACCTGGTTGCGAAGATACGAAAGCGAAAATCCGGTGACATCTTTGAGTTCATAAAGGATGAACATGGAAGAGATTGTTTCTTCACTCACAGACTGACATCACTCAATTGGGAACCGGCAGATTTGGAAATATTAAATGAAAATGAGTTATGAACAACATCTTTAATTATATCTTTAATTTTGGACCGGTAATTGTCTCCCTCATCCTCCTTATCTGGATGAGATGTTGTTGTGTATTCACAGAGAACATCAAGTTCCCGACAAGAGGACATATTGTACTGATTACACTGTTGTCAGCAATCCCCATTATAGGAATTATAACAGTGGCGGGTATGATTGCATTCTATATTGGATTCAGAGTGACAGGTGATTTACGTCTTAAAAGTAATAGATTTACTAAATTTTGGTTTGACATAGATGAATGATTTTAAGAAAATAGTTTTCCTGGATATAGATGGTGTATTGGCATCCATCCAATTCTTGTGTGATCATCCCAAGTCATCAGGAATTGATCCGGAAAAGTGTAAACTCCTCAACACCCTTTCTGAAATAGGTGCTGAAATTGTCATATCCTCTTCCTGGGGACACGACAATGGCAGAACTGAAAAGACATTGAGACAATGTGGGTTGACCCTTCCAATCATAGGTTACACCCAACATTTTTCCCAGGACTGGATATGTAGGGGTAATGAAATTGAGAAGTGGTTGACAGAGATGTATGGTGGTATGGGTACCAAGTTTGGTTACGATTGCGATACGGGTGAACCATACTACAGGGAACACTTTAGTGATAATGATGTTGATTATGAGTATGTTATCTTTGATGATGACACTGATTTCCTGCTTGGACAAAAAGACAACTTCATCAAAATAGATGAAAAGACAGGTCTGACAGAAGAGGACATCAACAAAGCAATTAAGATACTTACAAGAAGTGGCGAATAAATTTCGCCATTTTTTTTTTGTTATTTCAAAAAAATATATTATCTTTGTAATAGATATAAACAAACAGATATGAAACTGATTGAATTAGGTACCCAGTATCTCACCCGTAAGGATGAGGAAGAGGCTGCCAGACAGGCTGCCCAGAAGATTATGGAAGAGATTGAAACCCTGTGTCCTCACAAGGTTGGTGAGATAATCAAGTGGATTGGATCCAAGTGCAAGAAGGTTGGTCCGGTACATGATTCATATTGGACAACCGGTGACAAGGTTGAGAAGAAAGCTATGCTTTCCAAGGTTCAACCTGACATCTTCAAAACTCCTGATGGTGAGGTCAAGGTCAATTTCATATATACTTTCCGACCCATCACATCCAAGGGCAACCTGAGTCATATACATACTTCACCTGAAGAAGAATTTGAATGGACAGGGGAAATGTATGAGAACCCCAACAAGAAGGATTACACATCTGACTTTGAGCAGTTCAAGAATGAACACCCGGGTTGGGATAAGTATGGTATCACTGATTCAATGGCATATGACCTGATGGATTGGTATGATATAAAGCACAACATCACACTTGAACTGGATGAAGATGGTGAGGCAATATGTGCAAGTGATGAGGGACATGAGTTCGCAAGATATGTCTGGACTGAGATTCTCGGTCTTGTATGGTAAACAATTAAACACTAAGGATATGAAGAAGATTTTATTTTTACTTTGTCTTATGTTGTGTCTGGTCTCTTGCGGGCCATTAGGCAGATGTGACTATAAGAGTACAATCACATACAAACTGGATGGAGTATCCCATACAGAATCAATATTGATGGAAGACATACAAGAGTATTCTGTTCCATCTTATTCCTGTAGTCCAAAGGGGTTACAGATAATTGCTTCTAATGGTCCATACATCACCTACCGTAAAAAGATATACACAGGAAATCTTCCCATTGAGGTTGAAAAATTTGAATACAAGACATTGAGAACATACAAGGTTTCCGCATGGAGTGGAAAGGAAATTAAGAAATAATCATATGTTTGGAGATACAATAGATGATATGATGGTCATTATGGACAATGGTGTAAAGTCAAACCAGTCTGTCTATTCCGATCGCCTTTGGCAGATGAACCCCAAGAAGTATGACTCCTGTTGTATGAAGGTGTGGGGTAATGAAGGTCAGACTTTCTATGGCAGAGAGTTCAATGACATTGAGAAGTTCCTGAAACTCTATACAGAAAACAATGACCTGATACTGTGTAGAGTACTCCAGACAGAGAATGTCTCCAATGGTTACCCGCTGTGGAGATTTGATTACAAGATATAAAAAAGTTATGGCAGCATCAAAATTACCTAAAATCAATGTAGTTCGCATCACAAAGAACTATGTAACATTCAAGAGGGAAGACTTTGAAGCATTGAAGGCTGCATATCTTGATTTGTATAATGAACACAAGAATGACCCCAATGTCGGTAAGTCTGTCAAGGATCAATGGCTTGGACACTATCTGATGTTGTCTGAGATTTGTGGTAAATGGTCATTTCCCACTTTAGAAACAAAACCGGAAACAAATAAAACAAAATAATTATGGCTTATAAAGGAGACCCCGAAAAGGATTTGATGGTCCAGTTTCTTGACCAGAAAACAATGTCATTCCAGACATTAATAGATGGTGTTGAGAATTTCAAACACAACTGTGAGTTAAACCATATTGACCCCAGGAATGTTCCATTTGTCATAGAGACAGATGGTCTCAAATATGCTGTACCCTGGTATGGTATCAGTCTTGGTATAGGAAAGGGTACAAGAGTTGCTGTGGAGTTTTCCAAGGATAAAAAGTGCATGCCCATTGTACCTGATGTAAGACCTGAGGGTGAGGGTGAGTACTGGAGTTCAAGAGGTCCAGGTTACCCGGACATATCCGGTTTCGTAAAGAGCAAGCAGGCCGGTGAGAGAATTGATGCTATGGTTGACAGGGTACTTGGTACCAAGAATCACAAGACCTGGCTTGATTACAGGGAGTTTGAACCCACCTGGATCCAATACAAGTTCCACAAGGATGAGTTTGATATGGAGAAACTGGACAAACTGACCAAGGATAATGATTATATCATCACTGAAGAAATCATAAGGAGGTGTAAAAGATGAAAGGAAAGGCAAGACTGATACGAAAGGAAGATGGCAGATATTATGTCTATGCAAAGGACTTCTGGTTTCAGAGGTGGAAGCCATTGACATACAGTGAGAATAGTGATGTACAGATTTCATTCAAGGACTTTGCTGAATTTGGGGAGGTAACCCAGATTGAAACTTTTGATGTCATCACATTATCTTATGACAAGTTTTCAGGAATGAGAGGTTGACTATGTAACATAAAGAAATAACTATGAGAAAGTTCAAAGAGGGTGATGTAATCAAGTATGATGGTATAGGTCACAATGTATATATCATCAAGGAGGTTCATAGATCCCATTATGTAAACAGTTTGGGTAACTGTATGGATGGTGCTTACACAGATGCTAATTTCGTTTTCTGTGAAAGATGTAAACCGAACACTCGGATCGGAGAACTTGAAAAACTGATAAAAGAAAAGGAATCTGAATTGGGAAAACTCCGCCAGGAATTGCATGAACTGGAAGAGAACATCAATTACGGCAACATCAATTTCTTAATAAAGTGTTCAAATGATTCATCCATACTTGCAAAGAATACAGATGAAGGTGACATTCTGATTGACTCTTATGTGGACAACAATGGTAAGGTTCATGCCCGTTCTGGAAAAGAAAGAAGGGAATATGCTTCTGACATCTTCCTGGAATATCTTGGAACAGGAAACAAATACACTATCTGTACTTGCAGTGATGAGGCATTGAATGCTATTGGAAACCTATTGATGGAATACAATGTCATACCCAACAATATAGAGGTACTTATGTTCTCTAAAGAACATCCGGAAGGTAAGGTCAGTCACTACACAAGAGAAGGATACCTGACCAACTGGGAGATTGGTTTCCTGGGTTAAAAAATACAACTATGGTAGCATACAAGACAAGTAAAGACTATAAACACCTCATAGAGTTACTCAACAAAGGTGTTGAGGTGGTATGTTTCTACACTTATGACTGGAATATGCTCAGACCTGGAGAGAAACAGGAAGACCATGAACCAATGATGGTAACTGATGTATGTACTGCAAAACTGATGTATAAGGACAGTAAATATGAGCAGTATGTCATCTCGTGTAGAGGATCCCAGTTCATAAGTTACTGGGTACATGATTTCCCTTACACATACACATTTGAGGAATTGCTTAAAGCAAGAGATATAGAATATATTGAACCCAATAACATCCAATGATATGGAAGTAATTATAGATGGAGTAAAATATCTTCCTTCCAATGTGGCACAACCCACAATGGAGGAACTGAAACAGTATCTGGAGGAACTGAAAGGTAAAAGTCATCTGGTTGCTGAACAGAAAGTCCCTGCTGAATATGTAAGAGATGATGACAGAGGCAGACCCTTTGACAAGGCATATGACAAGAGAGACTGTTATGAAAGGGGATATGACTATGCCTTATTGGAGATTTTATACTGGGTAAATGAACACACTAATAATAAGTAATATGGATAGAGAAAAATTATTGACAGTATTCAATTTGAGTAACAGTGCATTGATATTCACCTCATTTGGTGTATTCAATATGGCAATAAACAACCACAAGGGTGCATTCATCCTGTTCGGTATTGCCCTGGTGGAACTCCTGGCGATGTCCATCACACTCGGAATTGGAGTGTTTGGAAAGAATAAATGAACATCCAATGGAAGGAAAGAAGTTAGGCAGGAAGGATAAGGAAATGCTCAAGTCGGCACTTGGTGCCATCCACTTCGCAGATGACAGGTATTACTTTGATGGTGGAGAATACACATCCATTGATGTAATATCCTGACTGACTGATCTGGTCCTGAATAAATGACTTAATTTGGTATATTTATATAAAGGTAAGATATGACAAAAGAAGAATTCAATAATGAGATATCAGTCGGTGATGTAGTAAGAATCATTGGAACTGACAAAGAGGAAGACTGTGTGGTTCAACACAAGACAGAATATGCAGTCAATCTCCTGACTGTTGAATTAGGTCCGAGCGGTCTTCCGCGCGGAAGTTTCTATCGCACATATGATGAGATAATTTCAAAAGTAAAATAATATGGGTAATAAAAACAAATTAAAGGGTGAAGGTACTGCCACAATCATACAGACCAAACAAAACCTGGGTCTCTTCTTTGAGAATGGCAGATTCTACACCATGTACTCCAATAGTTCATATGGTCCCATACTTGAAAAGGAGGATGTGACCGATGAAATTGCAAAGGTACTGAAACCATATTTCACATCTAATCCGGATTGACAATGATCCCTGTACTCACATTAGACACAGATGCCATCACCAAGAACTGGAAGGGTGACCAGGAGTCCATTGACTGGGTAAAGAAGTACTGTAACGCTGTTTATGCAGAGAACAGTACCATCCCATTGTATCAATGTGATGAGAACTATGTTGATATGGAAGTCTTCAAGGAGTTCAAAAAGATTTGTACTATGAGGGATTTCCATGACTATGGTTACTGTGACAATGAGGAGTCCCTGGTGAAATATCTCCAGAAGTATGTTGATGACAAAGACAACAACTACTTTGTCCATTTTGGTTTTATGAGTATGGACTATGAGAAGTACTACAAGAATGGGACATACATCAACAAGGATGGTATTGATACTGATCAGGACTACTATCTCTATATAGATCAACATCCGGAGATGAAGATTGACCAGGAGTTTGAGAACAAATGGATAACATATACAGTAAGAAAACTGAAATAATCAAAATAAACAACTATGGCAAAAAAGAAGGAGAATGAAGAGGAGAAGACAATCTCTCCAAGTCAGTACTTTGATTTCTTGAAGGGAGCAAAGAACATCATCACAACCGAGGCACTCAAGGAGTCATATGATGTGTTCATAAAACTGGCTGAAAAGTACCAAAAGATAGGTCAGGTGGAGTCTCTCAAGAAGCTTTGCTTCCTTGCAGACACACTGGTGAAGGAGGAGAAACTCATTGAGATGGGAATCAACACATTCATCTATAAGGACACCATTGAGGACTACATTGAGAATGTGGCAGGTAAGACCGTCAAGATTGTGGAACTCTCCAGATATATGAGAGAGGTTCCGGATGAACTGGTGGAGACCATTGAAAAGACCAAGAGTCTCTTCAATGAGTTCTATGTAATCTTCACAGACTATACCGGTAAGGAAGAGAGAAAGATTGAGAAGGAGAGAAGGGATAAGGATCCCATCCTGTTCGGTGTGTTCAAAGACAACACCAATGTATCTGACCGCTTCTACTTCCTGGGTGACTGGGTGGATGAGTATTGTGACCTCACCCTTGACAAGATGGTTGAGCAGTACAAGTCAAAGAAGAATGTCTCACCTGTTGTAACCACAGAGATACCCAAGGATAGTGATGAACTTGTTTCAATCCTCAAGACATACAAGATTGAGGAGAAGAAGGGTAACAGTTACATAACCCTTACACCCAATGATCCGCTTCCTGTTGCCAATTACAAGGTAGAGGGTGAAAAGAAACCCGGATTCTTTAAGAAGGTCTTCAGTGTATTTAAGAACTAAGTATGCTTCCGAGAAACATTGATCTCACCGAGAATAGAGACTTTGGTGGTGATGGAGAATTGGATGGACTTGACATATCACTCTGGTGGGATGATGATGAATTGATAACTCCTGCCCAGTGGCACAATAGTGTAAGGTTTCAGAGTTTCTTTGGGAAAAGAATCCACAAGAATGAGAAGGATAAAATCTTCACTCATATGGATCTTCCATTTCTCACAGGTGATGAAGGTAGATGTACCAAGTGTGGTCGCTTATTAGTCCCCTGGAATAGGTTTCACGGATTCTGTATGGGATGTAAAGATGAAATGGAAAAGTTCACACCAAAGGACATTCCTTGGCGGAACAATGAACTAAGAATAGTTAGAGCTGGTGACAGAGGTCAGGGAGATTTATTCAATTTAAGATGAGTATCTGGGGTGATATGCTTGACAAAGGTCAGGGAGATATGGAGAGAGGAGAAGACCTTCCACATATCAGAAGTCTTTATCCCTCAGTGTTTGGTAAGAAAAATCCCACAAGAAAGGATTTGGAAGACTATAGAGAAATGTGTGAAAACTTAAATAAAATATTTGGACTATGAGTATCTGGGGTGACATGCTTGACCGGGGAACCGGGGAGAAAATAAAGAAGGAGGATATCATCCCCTTTCCTAACTTTGATGAACTTTTTTATCCTGATATTACTATTAATCCCAAATCATTTACTGTAGATTATTTAGACCAATTAAGAGATTTCTCAAAGAAAACATCAGATATAGAAAGTAAACTATCAGATGTGGAAAAGAAACTCAAGGAACTTGGAGTTACAATAAATGATTTTACCAAATCATGTAGATTACCATTATGAGTGTCTGGGGTGACATGCTTGACAGAGGTAGAGGTATAAGAGAAAAGAAAGAAGATGATTACCTCTCCAAAATGAAAAGTGCGGGTGTATATAAACCTGTATTTGTACCCTGGTGGAAGAATTTTGACTCTACTGATATTGATATTGATGAAGATGCAATAAAGGAGATGAACAATTTCAGCTGGGATAAAATGTGGAAGAAACAGAATATCAATGATGAATATTCAAGAGACCTTTTATCCAAACTGTACAAATAAATCTTATGGGAGTCTGGGGAAAAATACTTGACCAAGGTTGTGGTATAAAGATTAAGAAGGAGAATGAATATTTGGAGAATCTGAAAAGGATGATTAGAGATGTCCTATCTTCCCATAAGGTTTGTCCAGATGGTGACCCACCAATCAAAAATTTCTTTATTGAGGTTGAAGAAGATGGAGGAGTACAAAGATATTCCATTACCCTTGCAGCCTTGGAACACAAAGATGAATATGGACAAATAACAAGAGATTTTAATAGTCTTGATAATTTGGAAAGCATCCTTAAACTACTTAAAAAAGGAAAAATAATATATGTATTTTAATTATGAGTATCTGGGGTGATATGCTTGACCGGGGAACCGGTGAAAAGATAAAGAAGGAGGATCTCATTGCCGATCCACTGGGGACACTTGAAAAAAGTGTTATAGTGTATATAGGACCTGTGGACAGAACAGTGTTTCCCACAATGCCGGCGGAAAAAGGACAACTGTACTATGTAAAGGATGAGGTAACCATTGAAGGTGTAACCTTTCCAGCAGGTTCAGGTATAGTCTATGATGGAACCAAGTGGGTAAATGTAGGTGGTTACACTGTTGAAAGGGTAGATGCCAATATCGATTACCTTAAACCTGATTCTGGTTTGGAATATATCCCTGAGCCGCCGCGAATTACAATAGCAGCATATGACGATGACGGAGTATATGTACCAAAGTCAATAGGATGGAAAAATAATTTTTGATTAATCAAGAAAAATCATTATATTTGTAAGAGAAGAGACATTTAATCTTATTATGAAACTAACATTAGAGAATATTACAATCAAAGACCACAAGATTTATGACCCGGAAGGAAACTTCAGGGGAGAAATCTTGTATGAGTACATTCGTGGTTCTCATCTGTATTCAACCAATGTGGAGACATCAGATGAAGACCAGGGAGGTATCTACATTATGCCTAACAGCACCATATTGGGTCTTGGTCTTGACTATCAGAATGAGATAAAGGATAAGAGTAATGACAAGTGCATCTGGGAGTTGGGAAGATTCCTGGAACTTGCCCTGTCTTCAAACCCAACTGTCCTGGAGGCACTCTTTGTTCCTGGTGATAAGGTCATCTATGAACATCCTGTCATCAAGGAGATCCGTTCACACCGTGATGAGTTTATCACCAAGAAGTGTTTTGCACCATTTGGAGGTTATGCTTCAAGTCAGATAAAGAAGGCTCAGGGTCAGAACAAGAAGATCCACTGGGATATTGCCCAGATGGTAAGGAAGACTCCTATGGACTTCTGTTATACCTTGAAGAACCAGGGTAGTCAGCCTATGCAGGACTGGTTGGATGAAAGAGGACTTGATCAGAGAAACTGTGGTCTGGTCAATATTCCCAATATGCCTGATATGTTCGGTGTGTATTATGACTGGGGTCAGCACATCAGACTTGCCGGTATCACCAAGGAGTATTTCACCAATAAGGAGAATTACTACAAGGATAAGTTTATCAAGACTATGGACATGTATCTTGGAAATGAATATATCCTCCATGAGGATGGAAACCTTGAGGATGAACTTGAATATATCTGGGATCATCACTCTGAACCTCATGGTGGTTACTGTGGAATCATCTCACCCAATGAGGATTCCAACACAGTAAGGTTCTCTTCTGTTGTCAAGGGTGAGAAACCCATCTGTTATATGTCTTACAATGCCAATGCATATATATCACATTGTAAGGAGTATAGGGAGTATGAGGACTGGAAGGAACACAGAAATCCAGCAAGGTATGAATCCAATATGGAGGGAGAGAAGTCAGGCAATGCAGATATGAAATATGACTGCAAGAATATGATGCACTGCTTCAGGTTGATGGCAATGGCAAAGGAGATTGCAGAAGGAAAGGGTGTGATCCTGGATCGCGCTGGTATTGACAGGGAGTTTCTCCTGGATGTTAGAAACCGTAAGTATGGTTATTCTGAACTCCAGAAGAAGATGCTTGACCTGAAGGATGAGATGGATGCTGCCATTGAGAAATCTACCATCAAGGATGAGATTGATCCCCAAATGGTCAATGACCTCCTCCTGGAAGCAAGAAAACATTTTAATTCAAAAGATTAACTTTAAAAAATAACACTATGTTTGGAATTATTTTATCATTAGTAGCTGCACTTCTATGTGCAATTTCATGTGGTATTTACATTCTTGAAAAGAAACCGGTGGGTGCCACATTTTTTGGATTCTTGTCAATTTTAAATCTTGTTTTCTTTTTTCTTAATCTTGTGAACTATAATTCAAATGAAATTGAGAAACATGAGATTGAAAATGTTATAAAGTATGATGTTGACAGTACCATGACAATATCCGGAAAGGACACTACAAAGACATACACAATTTATTACTACAAATATTAAAATTATGAAACCGGAGAATAGGAATACATTGAAGAAAAGTGTGGAAGCTCTCACTACCCTTGGGTTCAAACCTGAAAACATTATGGTAACCGGAAGTATAGCTCTGGATATTGTTGGAGTACTTCCCCCGAACAGATGGACTCATGACATTGATTTCATCATCAAAATGGATGACAAGTCTTGGCATTGCATGAAACTGCTTGAAGCAATTGAAAAGGCAGATATGGGTAAGGATAGCAAGTATCCTGATGACAAGAATATGGTCTTCCTGAAGTTAAAGGGTATCAGTACTAACATATGGAGACACACTCCCAACTTTGACTGGTCAACCATCAAGGATACAGAGACTGGTGTTATGGTGGCAACAGTGTCTCATATTATTCAGGCAAAGAAGGCATATGGTCGCCAAAAGGACTATGAGGATCTTGCCGCCATTTGCAAATACATTCTTTGATAATGATATTCAAGTTCAATGGAGGTAGAGGTGCCATCCTTTGTGACAAATGTGGAATCATCCTCAAGTCAGGAGATGACATTCCAAAATATGTCTGGGATGCAGTCAGGAAAGGTACTGTAAGTGACCTCCCTGGTATGTGTTGTGATGACAACTGTGAAAGAAGTAAGAAAATTCTTGGAGACATCTACACAGGTAACACCAAAGATGTAGGACAATAAAATTAAGATTATGTATTTCAAAAACCTAAAAGAAAAGTGCGAATATTACCGTTCGCTTACTGATTATAAACTGATGTCAAACTCTTATGTCCTGGTGATGGTGGATGGTCACTGTTTCAGCAAGATGATCAAGAATAAGTTTGACAAACCATTTGATGATGAGTTCATCAATATGATGAATGAGACTGCAAAGTATCTGTGTGAACAGGTACAGGGAGTTAAGTTTGCATACACACAGTCTGATGAGATTTCACTTCTCATCACAGACTTTGACACACCAGTAACCGATGCATACTTTAGTTTCAGACTCTGTAAGATGCAGTCACTCATTGCTGCACTGGCAACTGCCAAGTTCAACCAGTTATATGCCATCCATAACATTGGTAAGGAAGTGAGTGGTGGCAGCAACAAGATTGAACTTAAGAAGACTATTCCACTCTGTACATTTGACTGTAAGGTATGGACTGTTCCAAATGCAAATGACGCCTATGCCTGGTTCCTCTACAGACAGACTGACTGTATCAAGAACTCAAAGGCACAGACAGCCCAGACATATCTTCCACACAAACAGTTGGTGGGTCTGACAGCAGATGATATGATTGCCAAACTCAAGGATGAGCAGAACATTGACTGGTATGAGTTTGTCAATGGTAAGAAGTATGGAAGACTCATCAGGAAAGTGGAGACTCCTATGGAGAAAGACCTTTCCAATGGACTACACATTGAATACATAAGGAATGTATGGACACCTGTTGAGATAACAGACTTGAGAGAGGATGGGTCACAAGTGAGAGATCTGATTCCTGAACTGTTCAGACCTGGTGTTAATATAAAAGAAGAAATCACAGAAGAATGATTATAGGTATAGATTTTGATGGGACATGTGTAAAGCATGCATATCCCAATATAGGAGATGACATTGGTGCTGTTCCAGTACTCAAGGAATTCATAAGACAGGGACACAAACTGGTTCTCATCTCAATGAGGTCCGGGGAACTCCTGGACAATGCCGTACAGTGGTTTAAGGAGAGAGGAATTGAACTCTATGGAGTAAACCACAATCCTGATCAGGACAGTTGGACTAAGTCACCAAAGATTTATGCACAACTGTATATAGATGATGCCGGACTTGGTTGCCCCACTAATTTTGACCAGAGAACCGGAAGACCTTATGTGGATTGGAAAGTAATTGCACAGGCATTCGGTTACAAATATGATGAACTTCCAAAATAATATTTGATTTATGGATACTACCAATACCAATTATTATTATATGATGAGAGATGAGATAGACAGTATTGACAATCCTGAAATCAGGAGGTTTGCCAACACACTGTTGAACAGAGTCCCCGATTATTTTTTCAAGGTACCCGCATCTTCATCAGGTAAGTATCACCCAAAGAATGACCTGGGTGAGGGTGGATTGGTCAGACACTCCATCAGTGTAAAGAGAATGCTTGTACATCTCCTTGAACTGGACTGTTATAGTTTCTCTGATGATGAGAAGGATCTCCTGATTGTTGCGGCTCTGTTCCATGACTGTATGAAGTCAGGAACACAGGAGGAGTATAAGAAAAACAACAGAACCAAATTCCTCCATCCTGTCCTGGCTGCCAACTTCATTATCACCACATCTGTGATAGATGGGTTCAAATATGATTGGGCATTGTATATTGCTGATGCTGTGATTTCACATATGGGTCAGTGGAACACCAACAAGAGTGAGGATGGTGAACTCCCTGTCCCTGTTAATCCGGCACAAAGAATCCTCCATCTTGCAGACTATCTTGTCTCAAGAAAGGACATCAATATGGTCCTCAGGGAAGATGATGAGATTATTGACAATGAAGTAATTGTAACCCAGGATGACAACAAGGATGAACCTGGAGATGTTCCTGAACACAAGGAGAATGGTGAGGACACCAAGACAGCACCAGGAACAACTATGGAAATGTCAGACTGATTGCTGCGATAGCGGTTGCGACAATAAAAAAGAGGGTGAATGATTTCATCCTCTTTTGTTTTTAAATACCATCACATCCTTCTTCACCAGAATCAACTTCTGCATAGTCCTCACCTTTGGGGATTGGGTCTTTAAACCTCTTCTCAAACACACCTATACCCAGGAGGGCAAATGCACCAATCATCATGGTCATTATTGCCTCACCAAGCCAAACTGCCTGAACATTCCTGAACACACTGATTACAATGACAGTGAGTAAGACAATAAGAATGAATGTACCCAACACTCTCTTGGATGACACTCTTCCATTCGCACCGGTGAACATTGTGTCAAAGAATCTGACCTTTTTGTTTTTCATGTTGTATGTGTTTATTATAAAATATTTATGTGAATATTTGGATATTTCAAAAAAACATATTATATTTGTAGTAAGAATAAAAATATAAACTATGTATTGGAAATTTATATACAGGTGGTGGTACACCGCACAGGCATCAGTAATGTATGTTTGTGCAGACAATGCAAAGGATGCTGAGAAGGAATTTGACTCCCACTTCGGTTATGAGGATGTGGATATAGTCAGTTACAGTGAAATATCCAAGGAGGATATGCTGAAGGAAATGGTGAAGGGTTACAAGGGTGATGATACCGACAAGAAACTCTATCAAGTCTTTGAGGTGGACACCACCATTGAAGAATATAATATGGAATATTGTCTTATTGGTGCCAATAATTTGGAAGATCTCATCCAGCATCTTCCAGACATTCTGAAAGAATATAAAAATATATCCAAAAAAGAAATAAGGGGACTGATGAAGAACTATGAGATATACCCACCTAAACCAGTTGTGGGTACATACACAAACAAACCATATTCTGTCTTAACTATGTTTGGTTATATGGAATAACGGACGATTACGAACGACAAAATAAAAGGCATTATGTTTTATATTTATAAAAAGAACTTGAACACAGGCAAGTCCTCATTCTTTATGAAGACTGCTGATAACAAACTGGCTGAGTCCAGGATTAGGGAACTGAATGCCGAGTCATTGTATGATGATGAGTACTACTACATTTCAGAGACACCTATCAATGGTTAAAAAATCTAAAAATATTTGGTAGTATCGATTTTTTGTTTTATATTTGTATCAGAAACCAAAAACAATAAACAATTATGAACGACGATCAACTCTTCATAGAGGTATTCAGGAACTTCCAGGAACATTATTATGGTCTGGATATGAGAGGTACACTTGTTTATTACAAGGGTGAGTGTAAATTCAACATAGAGGGTTACAACCTCTGTTATAATCTCCTCCGACTCACAAGGATGCTTGAAGAGGCTGGAGAACTCAGGTAACAACTTAAAACATCAAAATTATGAAACTTATCAATGTAAATGACAGAGATGGGGATACTTACATAATCAATCCCATCCATGTGGAGGAAGTCAAAGTCACACGTTCAAGTCACAATAATGACTGGTGTATTGTGATTTCCGTTGGGGAGAACAGGACACACACAATCTTGTGTCATTCAGAATCAGAGAAGGACAAACATGTTCTTGAAATCAATGCAGCAATGGAGTCAATTTCTTAATCCTGACAACTATGAACTGGACAAATTTTTGGTTGTTCCTCATTGTACTTGTACTTTATGGAATAGGGGATGAAATCCATAAGTTGAACAACAAAAACAAAGACTAATTTGAGATTATGAAGAATATCCGTATAATTTTCAATGTCATAGCGACACTTTTGTGTATGGCTCTTGCCTTTTTGTTGATATATCCCTTCCTTGGGAATCCAAAAGAAAAGGAACTGAGAAAAATGGTGAATGTATACTATGAGACTCATGATTTCACCAACTTTGAAGAGTATCAGTCCATCCGCCTGTGTGATGAGGTTGAGCAACAGATTAAGGTTATGAACACCAAACTGAACTGGGATAAGAGTTTCTGTGAGGCATACCGGGAAAATCTTGATGGTGAGGTGGAGAGTACACTTTCAGAGGATGAGGTTGTATTCAGTTATAACTACTATAAACATGAGATAGAGAAGGATGAAAAGATGCTTGAATATCTCAAGTATGTAAATCTGCTTTACCCGGAGAAATATAATGAGGTATCATACACTACATACAGAATAACATACCTTGGGAAAGATAAGGATGGAAATGTAATCCATGACAGATGTTATGGGAAATTTGACAATGACGGTGTGATGGTCGCATACAGAATGTCTGACACCGCCGAGTGGAAGGTTACTTATAAAGGTGAAACCACATCCATCCCAAAGTACCGTGAAATGCTTTTACAATGATTAATAGAAGTACATTTGAAGAAGGTTGTCTGTGAAGATAACCTTTTTTGTTATATTTACATATATGATTATACCCCCAATTAAAATACAAGGAAAGAAGACCAAACTGGTTCCGAGAATAATGGAGATTGCCCAGGACCAACTGGATACACATCCGGAGATTGACACCTGGGTTGAACCCTTCCTGGGATCTGGAGTGGTGGCCTTCAACTGTCCGGACAGAATAAAGAATGTCATAGTCAATGACATCAACCCCCATATCATCAATCTATACAAACAGATTGCATGTGGATTTATCACCCCCGAAATGGTGAAAACTGTATTCTCACAACACAATGATGCACTACTGAAAGGAGGATATACATACTATAATAAAATCAAAGACAGATTCAATAATTATTTTGATCCTATGGATTTCCTCTTCCTTACCAGGACTGGATTCAATGGGGTGATGAGATTCAATGGTTCAGGAAAATGGAATGTCCCATTCTGTAAACTCAACAACAGGTTGTCCACAAAAGTCATAGAAGACCTTTCCAGCTCCATAGAGGAACTTTCTCACCTCTTCCTGAGCAAGTCATTCACTTTCTATAACACTTCGTTTGAGAAGGTTTTAGAGGCCTCTCCTGCCAATTCAATTTTCTATTGTGATCCTCCTTATTATGGACTCCAGGTTCAGTACTTCAAAGGGTGGGAAAAGGAAGATGAAATAAGACTCAATGAAATGTTAAAGGATAAGGTGTTCATCTACTCAACCTGGCTTAATGATGGAAAGAAAGACAACCCTATGATAGATGAATACTGGAAAGACTTTGTGGTGGAGAAGATACCTCACAAATACAATGTGGCAGAGAAGTCCACAGAGAGAAACCAAGTGTTTGAGGGACTCATATACAGACCGGCGGAAAACAAGTTTTCATTGTTCTAAACCTTGCGGTCACGACCTTACGAAAGATGAAGAAACAAAAAATCTTCATCTTTTTTTTCATTTTTATTTGGTAGTTTCAAAAAAAACCTTTATATTTGTAGTGTAAATCAAGTAACAAAGTTATGAAACACTCTTACACGATTTTTCAACTTGATGATGAGAACATCAAAGTTCTCAAGGAACACAAACTCTTTGAGTCTTGGGAATTTCTCAACAGACGTTCAGAGTTTGACTTTAACCAGTATAAGAAGGTATATGAGAATGAGATCGATGGTGAAACCCCGGCAGGTATTCTTGAAGACCTGTTTCAGAAGTTCAATCTTCACATCCCGAAGGGTTTCAGAGGTCACTCCCTCTCTGTGTCTGATGTTGTCATTCTTGATGATGTCAAGTACTACTGTGACTGTTATGGTTGGGTAAATGTAGAGACAGGTAAGAAAGTCTAAACACATCATTATGGAAAGGATTAATATTAGATTTAAGATAACACTCCTGATGCTTGCGATATCGCTCGCAGTAAATGTGTACTTCATATCAACCAAGGAACAGAAACATCCTGGTAATGAAGATTCATATCCTGTTGTGGTGCAGAACAATGTCTTTTACTCAATGCCTGACACCCTGTCAGACTGGAGTACCCTTCAGTTGGCAATAGCAATGACTGAGTCTGAATTCAAACCGGATGCAGTCGGAAAGACAAAGGATTATGGTATCTATCAAATCACTCCCATTTATGTGGAAGAAATCAACAGACTCCTGGGTGAACAGATTTATACCCATAACCAGGCATTTGACATAGAAAAGTCTGTTGAAATGTTCAATGTTATGCAGGAGTTCAAGAATCCTGATCATGACATTGAGACTGCCATATACTATCACAACAAGGCCTCCTGGTATAAGAAGAAGGTGTTGAGAAACTATGAGACAGTCAAGAGGTATGAGGAGTTGAGATCCATATTACAAGATTATAACAAATCACAGAACATATGAGAATAGAAAAAAGGCAGAAGACAGTGGTTGTAGACTATAATGTCTATATTGCCAATGATGGTCAGGAGTTTGCAAGTGCGGAACTGTGTCGTGATCATGAGAAGATGCTTGATGGTACCAGGATCACCTGTCCAGAATGTGATGGAAAGAAAGGATACCGAGGTAAGTGGATAGAACCATATGATCATTGGGATGGACCAATGGGTGGTTATTATGAATGGCATACATGTTCAAGATGTGGAGGTAAGGGTTACCTTGAAAAGAAAACAACCTGGGAATAACTATGGCACACATATTAACACAGAAGGAAACTGAAACAAGTTCGGTGTATGTTATGCCAGCAAAAGAAAAATGCAAAACATGCATATACAAACATCATGATTGTTCAAGTGACCCGGACAACAAGTGTCAAGTAACTTATTAACCGAAGAATATGACAACTAAATCATTCAAAGAATTACTCAACAAATCCTTTGAGATAGGATTTAATGATGAGAAAAGAATCATTTGGTTTATCAATGATTGCCCCTGGCTCAATATTGAGTGGAAAGAAGGAAATGGGTTTATCTTTGATTATAAAAAGAATACATTTGTTGCTCATATTACCATTGACAGTGTTCCAAGACTTGTGGATGCTCTAAATCTTTGTGGACTGTCAGTGTTGGCAAAACAGGTAACATATAACTTTATAGACTCCGGTAGATGTCCGGAAATAAAAGAAGACATTGTAAAATGATAAGAAGAATAGTAGTTGACGGTAATGACGGAACAGGAAAGACTGCAACCATTAACAAGTTGAAGTTCCTATTCCCTGGTATTGAAATACAGGACAGAGGTCTGTTCTCTGAAGCGACTCTCAATGATGAGTTGTTCAAGGAGTATGAGGAAGAGAGTAAAAGGAGGGAAAATAACCCGAATTTATTTCTAAACTTTGGTATGAATATTGATAACCAACAGGTGAACAAAAACATCATGAATTTCCTGTTGAGTCTCAGTGAAATCCCAGAATGTGATACACTCTTTATCATATGTGTTGCAGACCCGGAGGTATGTCAACAGAGAATTGCTGCCAGAGGTGACTCCATTGAGGAGGAATATCACACAATGGAAGACTTGAAAAAGTTTGACTACCGTTTCAGAATACTGTGCAGACTTGCCGATTACAAACAGAACATAATGTTGGTTGACACAACAAACAGGACAAACCCGGATACTTGTGATCTGGTATAAAAATAATATGTAAAGTTAAAGATATGGATAAAGCAAAAGAAAAAGCATTGAAGGCATACCCAGATTATGTTGGGTTCAATGACCCTAACACCATAAACCATGTGAGAAAAGCATATGAAGATGGTTACAATGAAGGTCATAAAGACTCGGCTGTCACCACAGAGGACATAGCCAGGATAAAGGACTTGCTGGACATCGTTCGTGCAGTCAAGGGTGTTTCAATACCTCAGGACCAGTTCTATGAGGAGGTGTTGAAGAGATACAACAACTGGAAAGAAAACAAATCAAAAAATTGAAAATAGTATGAAGGTATTTTTCCCGGGGACTTTTGATCCCTTTACAATTGGTCATGAAGACCTTGTTAAGCGTGCATTGGCAATGGGTTTTGAGGTGGTAATCGGTATTGGCATCAATGAGAAGAAGGAACCTCTCTTCACCATAACAGAAAGACTTGATGCCATCCGTAAACATTTTGCTGGTTACACCCGTGTTGGTGTTGTTCAGTATGAGGGACTCACTGTTGATGCTGCCAGGGCAAATGGTTGCCAGGCAATCCTGAGGGGTGTCCGCTCAGTGGTAGACTTTGAGTATGAGAGAGGTCTGGCAGACATCAATGACAAGATTGACGGTATAGAGACCATCCTACTGGTATCCAAACTTGATCTCCAGTATGTGAGTAGCAGTTTTGTCAGAGAACTCATCCACTTTGGTCGCAACCCCAAGGATATGGTGATTGACACATTCCAACCGGATGTGGAACTCAAGGCATACTACAATAAGTCATAAAGTTATGAAAAAGAAAAGATTATGGAAGGTCATCAAGACCGGACTCACATACAGCAAGGCATTGAGTATTTTCAAGGCCCAGGCAATTGAGGGAAAGCAGTATGAAGACCTTGCTATCCAGGTTGGTGACAAGTTCTTTTCACGCAATTCCAATCCGGAACTGGAACAGTACTTCCCATCGGAATTACTCAATGACACATGGGAGGTGTTGGTACCCGACACTGATGAGGAGGCAAAGTGTGACAAGATCCGTCAGGCAGTCAAGGACTCAAACTGTTCAGGACTCAACTATGCACAGATAGACAATATGACTATCCCTGAACTGTTTGAAAGAATTATGTCTGGTCTGAATAATGATCAGATGTATAAAGTTCTCAAAGCATTCTATAATGAAGAGATATACAAAACAAAAAATTAACAAATTCAAAAAGTTATGATTTACACTATTGTAATTGGCCTGTTGGTATTGGCCGTAGCACTTTACTACATTTTCTGTTTTCTGGAAATCTTCGGTGTGATAGATTTCACCGGTGAGAAGACCACAGTTAAGGTTCCCCAGATGTTCATCCCCTTCTATTACCTCATCCATGAGGATAAGGATTCCAAAGAGAAGGAAAACAAATCAAAAGACAAATCAAAAAAGTAATTAACAATCAATTTAACAAAAAGTATTATGATTAAACTTACAAAAGGTAAAGTTACCGCTATCATTTGCGGTGTGTTCACAATCATCGTTCTCTGTCTGTTGGGCAGTATAGGTGAGGATGTAAAGAACAAGACAATCGTTGTTAACCAGTATCCCATTTCAGGTCGTATGGCCTATTGGACTGAACCTGGTTTCAAGTGGCAGTTGTTCGGTAAGACAACTACTTATTACAAGACCGAGCAGTTGTGGTTCGGTGGTAAGGACATCAATGACAACCCCATTGGATCTCCCATCCCGGTGAAGTTCTATGACGGTTCTGATGGTATGATTTATGGTTCTCTCCGTGTTGAGCTTCCTACAGACACAAAGTATCTGGCAAAGATTCAGAGAGAGTATGACAGTATGGACCGACTCATGAATGACCTGGTTAAGCAGACAGTAAGTAAGGTTATATATGCGACAGGTGCTTTGATGACAGGATTTGAGTCTTATGCAGAGAAAAAGAATGACTTCTTGGAGTATGTTCAGGACCAGCTCGCTCATGGTGTATATAAGACAAATGTTAGGATAGAAGAGGTTAAGGACCAGGCAGGTAATATAGAGAAACTCAAGATTGCCAGTCTTATACCCGACACAGCATCTGCAAATGGTTACAAGAGATCTGAGACTTCACCCTTTATGGATTATGGAATTAAGGTGAACCAGGTATCTATTTCAACAATTGACTATTCACAGAAGGTTAAGGACCAGATTGCACAGCAGCAGGAGTCAAATATGTTGGCACAGACTGCAAAGGCCAAGGCTGCAGCCGCAGCACAGGAGGCAATCCGTGCAGAGGAGGAAGGTAAGGCAAAGGCTGCTCAGGCAAAGTGGGCACAGGAGACCATCAAGGCTACAGAGGTGACAAAGGCAGAGCAGGAGTATGAGGTTGCCGTCACCCAGGCAAAGCAGCAGAGGGAGACCGCCAAGCTTGCAGCAGAGAAGGCAGAGTTTGATAAGAAGAGAATTATCGCCCAGGGTGAGGCTGAGGCCGCAGCTAACAGAGCAAAGGTCAATGCTGGTCTGACTCCTCAGGAGAGGGCAGAGTGGGACTTCAAGACCAAGGTTGGTGTCGCAGAGGCAATCTCCAAGGTTAATCTTCCTACAATCGTAATGACCGGTTCAGGTTCAAATGGTAGCTCATCAGCACTGGATGCAATGGGTCTGAAGATGCTGACCGATCTGGCAGACAAAATGTCCAAGTAACTATAAGTAAAACTTGAAAAAAGACCATCCGAAAGGGTGGTCTTTTTTTGTTATATTTTTTATAAAATGACATAAATATCTATATAGTGTTTATAAGTTTTTCAAATGGCAGACGATATTGAAACCATATCTTACATAAACCCTGGTGACGGACAGAATCATCCCATTGATGCTGTTACAGTTGGAGGTAAAACCATACCGGGTGCAACATCTCTCCTTCCATCAGTGTCTAATTCAGACAATGGAAAGGTGTTGAGAGTTGTCAATGGACAGTGGGTCATTGTTACTCCTGCCATCATCTACACAGGTGATGGTGAGCCATCCGACAGTGAAGGAAATGATGGAGACATCTACATACAAACAAATATAGAGATCTAATTTTGGCACAGTATATCAAGATAGGAGGTAGATGGAAACAAATCAGGTCTGTCTATAAGAAGGTAAACGGTACCTGGATCCCCCAAGAGTATTATAATTTTGATGACAATATCCACTTCTTTAATGCAGCAGAGGTGGATGTTGATGTTTTCACTATTGTATCAGAAGACTCTTATACCGGTAAACAGTTCTATCTTGTTGCAAAGTTCAATGGTACAAGAGTGTATCCTACCTGGTCAATCACATCAGGAAATGAATATGCCACAGTCAACAGTAATGGTAAGGTGACCATACTTGCCGGAGCCCACAATAACACTATCACAGTTCATGCTTCACTCAATGGTCTGGGAAAGTCCAAGACCATCACAGTGTCTTACAGCAACCAGTTGTCAATTGAGGGTGCTGACACAATGTCAGGAACATCGGGTAACCTGATTGCCCTTTACAACTCAACCATAGTTGTTCCTACCTGGTCAATCACATCAGGAAGTCAGTATGCCGAGATATATCCGACAGGTCAAATCTCCATTATGGATTCAGGACAGATTACAGTATCTGCCACATATGATGGGTATACTGCAACCAAGGTCATCACTCTTGTCTATGATGAGAACAGTTCAGCATATACAGATGTTGATCCCGACACCGGTGCAGTCACAACAACCGAGACTACAACAACAGTTGACCCGGAGACAGGTGCAACAATAGAGACAACAACATCTACAACAACCAACACTGACGGTTCTACATCAGAGACATCAACAGAGACAACAACAAACACTGATGGTTCTACAACAACCACAGAGACAACTACCAATTCAGATGGTAGCAGCAGTTCATCAACCACATCAGTGTCTTCAGCAGATTCAGATGGTGCAGTCACAACAGAGACCAGCACCACAACCAATAATGCAGATGGTACATCAACAGAGACCAACTCTACAACAGTTGAGAATGAAGACGGATCTTCAACATCAACATCATCCACTGTAAACTATGATGAGAATGGAAATGAGACATCATCATCCTCATCAACAGTGAATGTTTCATCAGCAGATTCTGACGGTGCGGTTACGACAGAGACCAGCACAACAACAAACAATGCTGACGGTACATCATCAGAAAGTACATCCACACTGGTGGAGAATGAGGATGGTTCATCATCATCACAGTCACAAACAGTCAACTATGATGAGAATGGTGACACCACAGGATCTACAACCAATGAGACCAATGTCAATTCTGACGGTTCATCACAGAGTTCTACAACAAACTATGATGCATCAGGTGACCCGACAGACACAACCAATGTGGGAACAGACACCACAGGTAATGTGGACACCCAGAACATCGAGTATGATGAGGAGGGTAACCAGACAGTAACAGGTTATGACATCAACACAGAGGCAAGTGAAGGTGAAGGTAAGGAGATTAGTGGTGATGGAGTCAATACAGAGTTTGTTCCTTTTGATGACCAGGGTTCAGGATTCATCTGCCACATCAGATTCAAGACTGTTCAGTCAGAACAGCCGAGACCTCCTCTTGTTGAGGACATAGATGACAGTGGTACAAACTATCTTTATAATGTAATGTCTGCCAAGTCACCTACAAAGATTGGTAACTACTATCCTGGCTTTGACATAAGATGGGCAATCTCCAAGACCAATGCTTCCAGTGGAGTAATCCAGTTCAGGTATGCCCCCGCCAATTCAGGAAACACCCAGACTAACCTCACACCATATGGAGATAATGAGTATGACATCACAGTGACTTATGATCCCCATAAGTTATACAACAATTACAAGCTCAGGGTCACATCAGCACTGGGAAGTATCCAGACCATTCAGGCAGACAAGGAGTTTTCCACACTGAATATGGACTTCACAATAGGTTGCGCCCTTTCATCACAAGGTACACCATACAGACATGCCAATGTGACAATATATGAGTTCACGATAACCAAGTTACATTAAAACGGTTGCGACAACGAAGCACGAATCACCAATTCCAAAAGGAGTTGGTGATTTTTTTGTTAAAAAGTACGAAAATATTTGGAGGTATCAAATATTTCTTGTATATTCGTGACAGAAACCAATAAGAAAGAGGGTATATATGAATACAAAGGAAGAGATAATTGAGTTCATCAAGAATGTGAAGACAACCTCTGCAAGAAACAGTATGGGTTGTTCTGAGAACTGGTACAATGCATATTTTGCAATCTCTAAAACATTCACAATGGAGGAAATTGAGGCGATGAGTGAGAAGGAACTGAATAATCTGGTCAAACTGGCCGACAATATTGCAGAAGGTTTATATTAAAACTGACAATTATGACAAAGAAATCAATCCTGGTGCGCAAGATGCGCAGGGCATACAACAATAAGCACAACAGAGAGTATTCATTATTCAAGGGTTACCCCAGTGACACATACTTTGGTTACTACTCCTTTGATGAAATGAAGAAGAGTGTACTCAAAGATTTCAGAGAGTATTATGGAAAGGGATTGAAGAGATACAGATTCAAAAAATTAACACATTGCTGACAATCTGTCATACAAACCCGACGGTACAGCATTTGTATTATATATTGAGGATTTAAAACAACAAAGATATGGTTATAAATTACACCAACCTTAATGAGAACATCAACATCTATTTCAAGGAGATCCGCAACTTCGCATCCCTGACAAGAGAAGATGAGGTAAGACTGTTCTCAAGAATCAAGACAGGTGACAAGTCAGCACAGGCTGAAATCTTCAACAGGATGGCCAAGCTGGCGGTCAACATTGCCAAGACATACACAGGTGATGCAGACCTTTTGGAAGATCTCATCCAGGAGGCAAACATTGGTATCCTTACCGCCATTGACAAGTTTGACCTCAATTCCGGTTTCAGATTTTCATCATATGCCCGTTACTGGATGAAGGCCGCCATTTCCAAGTATCTTGATGAAATGGGTGTGGTACGTCACTGCAATCCCCATCTTGTTGACCTGGCCAACAAAATCCGTGAGAAGTTCTACAAGGAGAACCAAAGGGATATCACCAGTGTGGAACTGATGGATATGTTGGAGGATGCAGGTGAGGTGGTTGATGACATCAAGTCAATCACCAGCATCACCAATGTGAGGATTGATCTTCCTTATGATTGTGATGAGTCCGGAAAGCCAAAGGGCGAATATGGAGACTTCGCAGACCGTACTGCCTGTGACAATGGGTTTGTAGAAAAGGAAAGAGCCGAGGAACTTTCAGAAGACATCAGACGAAGACTCTCAAGACTCACTCCGAGGGAGCAGCAGTTGGTCCTGTTGATGTACGGTTTCGTCACCGGAGAAGAAATGGGTTATGACGCTGTTACAGAAAGGTGGAATGAAGGTAAGCCCGAGAAGGAACAGCTCACACAGGAGAGAGTCCGTCAGATCATCAAGGGTGCACTCAAAAAGATGAAGTAATGACACAGGTTCAGATACAAATGCTTGAGAGTGCAATCCAGACTCATCAGAGTTCCCTTTACAGGGATGCGGAGGCATACAAGCGTCAGAACAACACTGAAGCAGTCAAGGACTGTCTTGCTGAGATAAAGAAGTTTGAAGACTTGAAAAAGTCACTTAAATCAATCCCTGTAGAAAAGTAATCACTATGTTCCCATTTTTTATCATCCCCTGGATACACTGGGCAATCAACAGAGAGGATCTCCCGGAGATAGACTCATCAAAAGAAACATTAAAGACAGCTATATATTTTGCCATCATCACCCCCATATGGTTTGGATTGGGCATATGGTTCATTCCGAATATAGTAAGTGCCGGCAACCCGACTTTTGATATCGGACTGATTAAAATGGTAATATGTATATTGGTATGGTTAGCAGTCTATGCTGCCGCAGGTGTAATAGGAATCAAGAAGATATTCAAATAATAAATTGTAAATAACTTTTGCTCACCTTATAAACGAGGTGAGCAAAATAAAACAGATAGGAAATATGGAAATAGAGGACATTACAGATCTCAATCCGGAGGAAGTACAGAATCTGGAGGTAAAGGAGTCAATTGAGGGGTGTGGTTTTGTTGCAAGAGACAAGTGTGGAGACTTGTATTTCTTCAACACTTTTGAGAAACCCATAAGAGATAAGTTTCTTGGTATCAAGAGTGGTAGATGGGTTTCAGTGAAAAGATGTCTTGTATTCAGACTGAATCCCAAAAGTTTCAAGAATGTTACCTGGGAGTCAGAGCCATTGATGGTGACACTGACAATAAAACCTAATGACTGGACAAAATGACAGACAAAAAGAAAAAAATTAGGGATATTCTCCTGCCTACACTGGTACTCCAGATGTTCGCTCATAAGACTTCTGATGAAACATTGGAGGAAATTACAGATTCCTTCAATGATGACATCAAGAAACTTGAAGAACAGATGAAGCAGTCAATCATTGATGAGAAAATCTCCAATGACAGGTACAACAAGGAACAGATGAAATTCAGAAAAAGGTTTTATAAGAAATGAACAACTTTACAAGTATAGAGGAAGGTTACACCCTGTTACACCTGGGTGTCAATAGGATCAGTGCAGATATGTACTATGGTTACAAGAGGGAGAAACCCGTTCCTCTTCCATACAATGATGTGGAGATAACCCATTTATGTACACCTTGCTGGACAGTTGGGGCACTGTTGGAAATCCTGCCGTCAGGTAGTTCAATTGTCAAGAAAAGTGAGGGTGCATATTACTGCACATGTCCACTGAAGAAGGATGAGGTTCCCACAACATATGAGACTCCTGTCAAGGCAGCATATGAAATGGTGGTCTGGTTGTTGAAAAAGAAAAGAAACAAGTAATGTCAAGGGAATGGATAGAACATCAGGACAACAGTGGTGAAACCATCTTCAGGGTGGGAGACACTGTTGAGGCAGGTGACATCAGATATGAACTGGGAACCTGTTTCAGACCTGGTATATCCATCATTGAAATCAACATCACAAGGAGATCAATCACAACCCACAATGAAGGGTTTGGAAATTTCCAGATGACATACAGTAAGAATATGTCCGAAGAGGACTTCTATAATGAAATCAAAAAGAGACTGATATGAAAGAGATAACATACAGTAACAGTATGAATAATGTCTACCTGGCAGACAAGGGTGAATACAAGGGAGTCAAGTACTTCATCATTGCTGGTGGTATCCATCCCTGTGCATATGTCATGTGTGACGAGGAGTTTGTCAACAACCACAGGAATGAGTGGGGAGACCTGGACTGCATCAGTGTGCATGGTGGCGTCACCTGGTTGGAAGATGCCGACCATCTGAAGTGTCACCCTGATGACTGCACAGGTATATGCTTCGGTTGGGACTATGGTCATGCCGGTGACTGGGCAGGTTACCATCAGGATGTGGAGAATATGGTCTATGAGAACCACAAATACACTCTGATGGAAATCCAGTATCACTGTAAGGATGCCATTGACCAGTACCTGAAAGCAATCAGGAAAGAGAGAAGAGGTGACAACTACAACAAAAGTGAAAAGTGATATGAAACCTTGCGATAACGACCCGCGATAAACCCTTTGTGTTAAAAAGTCTAAAAATATCAGGAAATATTTGGTGGTTCCGAAAATATATTGTATCTTTACATCAGAAACAAGAAACAAAAACATAAAAGATATGAGTACAACAAACTACAACTTCAAGAGAATGGATGAGGATGAGAAGATCCTTGCTATGGTAGAGTTGCTTGGCGCAAATTCCCCAGAGACAGCAGTCACAATGGAGCAGATAATCGCCAAGGGTATCGAGACAGGAGCCACTGAAGACTATTTCAGAGAGAACTGGCATGGTTACAAGGAGGGAGATCATCCCTGGTGGCAGAAGGTCGCCCCTATGATGGGTGTAGGCACAATCGAGGAGGTCAGAGCACATGACTGTCCCCATCTTCACCGCCGTCAGGTCAAGGAAATGAAGAATGACCGCAAGACCAATGTCATGAGATACTGGATTGATGAGTCAATGACTCACAAACAGGTCATCAGACAGAAGAAGGTCAAGACAAAGGTCAATGTTCTTCCTGAGATTCCACCTATGGAGGTAAGGTTCAGAGGTGAGGATGGTGCACAGCAGAAGGCTAAGGAGAATCCAGACTGGATTGCCATCAATGGAAGGGTTTACAGCCGCCAGTTCATCCTGGATCACCCAGAGAAATTCAATTCTGTTGAGATTGCTATGGCCAGACAGTAACACTTAAATCATCACAATATGAAAAAGGGAAGCAAAACAATCCTGGGAGAGTACACAATATCTGACAATCCCATTGAAGGAAGACGAGTGGCAGTCCATTACAGTGACGGTTCCACAAAAATAATCTGCAAATAATTTGGAATATCCGAAAAGATCCATTATATTTGTAATGTAAGGGAATAAGATATGAAGAAAAGATTCAATGTTATCAGACAGGTCCTCGTCACAACAGAGGACATCTGGGAGGCAGAGTCAGAACAGGAGATCCTGGACAGGCTTGAGGATGGAACATCACTTGCCGGGGAAATATCTCTCTTGGGACTCAAGTCAAGACCGGGAAGGATTGTCAAGTATCAGTTCCCGACTGATCCAAAAGTAAAAGAGTTAAATAAACCGTTGTGATGTTGTTTTAAGTCCTAAAGATTCATACCGCAATCATCAAAAATAAAATATTGATTATTACTTTTAAGAATCTTGTTAATCCGCTTTAAGACAACATCACAACATAAAAATCAAAACAATGGCAATACGAAAAGTAACAAATGAGGAACTTCGTCAGATGATGAAGGAGGGAAAGGTGACTTTCCAGTACAAGAAGAAGGACGGTTCAATCCGTCAGGCAACAGGTACACTCAAACCTGAGCTCATTGAGAAGAAATCACAAGGAGGTCCTTGTTATCCCAAGGAAGCAGGATATTCAGTCTATTGGGATATGGATAAGAGGTGGTACAGAGTCTATGCGGAGTCTCAGCTTGTTGGTGTTGTCGAAGGTTAATCACAATCAATATGAATAATATAGTCAGAGAATCTATAATGGCAGGAATTCTCATTGGTCTGGGTGCATATGGTTACCTGGCCCTGGGTGGAATCCCCGGTGCAATCATCTTTGCCTTCGGTCTGATATGTGTTGTCCTTATGGAAGCATATCTCTATACCGGAAAGGCAGGAGTCCTCACCAACATCAAAAATGTGACTACCATCTGGTTTTTCAACATCCTTGCCTGTGGACTCATAGGTCTGATGGTCTGGTATCTGGGTGGAAAACCTGTTGAGGTAGCACAGGAAATTGTCGCAAACCGTCTCGCGACAGAACCTCTCAAGGTATTCCTCAAGGCACTTGGTTGCGGACTCATCATTGATCTCTCCTGTGCCTCATACAGAGGTAGCAAGAGTCTCCTTCCCATTCTTTTCGGTGTCCCATTGTTCATCATACTGGGATTCTACCATTCAATTGCAGATGTGGTTTACATTGTTGCTGCATGGGACTGGTCAAAGGATCTCATCTGGTATTACCCCCTGATTGTAGTGGGTAACTATGTGGGATGCAACATCAGAAGACTGGTATATGTAACCAGATGGATTCAGATAGGATAATAATCTAAAACAAATTGACAATGAAAGATAACTTAATCAACCTGATTTTAGACAACAGAAATTCTGTTTCTGACAAGGTGTTGGAAATTATGCTTGAGAAGTTGTACCAGGCAGGTACACAGGCAGGCTGGGTAGATGGTTTCAATAACGGAGTAAATTATCAGCAATCAAATTAAAAGATATGGGTAAGAAAATAATTACCATCATCATTGATGATGACAAGAAGAGCATGAGTGTTGACATTATCAAGGAGAAAGAGACCAATGTGGGAAAGTACATTGTCACCACCTCAAACTTCTCCGGATATGGAAAGGATATCCTGGATGATGCGTATGTGATAGGAATCCCCTGCAAGATTCTGACAGAACCATATCAGAAAAGAAAAAAGAACATCCTGGGTCATTATGAAGAGACCAAGGAGGTCATTGATGTCATGTCAATGGTGACAGGTAAGACATATACAATCCCGACAGGTTGGGGAAACATATTTGACACCCTGGAGGAAGCAAACAACATTGCAAAAACCAAGGGAACATACAATCCTTCAACCAAAAACCTCATAGGTAAAAAGTACTGGCCATATAGTAACTCATTCAACAAGGATTTGGTGACCGGTGCAAGGTATAATCTTGTTGATAAAGAGTGCAGGATAGTCTCTGAACCGTTCAGGGAAAAGACCGGTGACCCGCAGTTCAAGAATGTGGAATGTGATTTCATTCTCGTGTATCATGAGGGAATGGTCTACAGGGTACAGTTCGGTGAGTGGGGACTTCAGGATCGTTTATATCGTTTAACCAAAAAATAAACTCATGTACAGACATAATTCAAAAAAGGCTGTAAAAGAGATGGAGGCAGGTCTCCAGGCAATGGCGAACATCAAGGTAAAGTATGGCATCAGAGGTATCCAGTCTGCCCGTTTTATGAAGGACAGTGTTGTCGCTGACAATCTCGGAAATGTCCAGATGAACACCAATCCTCACGGATGGGATGGAATATTCAGCAATGGTGTCTTCTATGAGAACAAGAATGTGTCGGCCGATGCCAAGAGTCAGGTCTCATTCTCACTCAAGTTCCAGGACACTTCAGAGGAAAAACTTGAGGAACTCAAGGATGGAGTCATCTGCACCACATCATTCTTTGATGACGGCAAGGCATGTCCTGGTTTCCTGATGGTTGGAAACACCAGGATGGTGGGAGATCTCCTTCAGATCTCATACAACCCCACAACCAGGAAGTCCTGTCAGGTAAGCCTGCCCAAGTGTATCAAGAATGGTTTCAAGATTGTCGCCTGGGAGTATGACAGAAAGCAGGTATGGGATATCCTCTCCTCAAAGTTCCCCCGTCTGGGAAATGTGATGACCATAAATGACATTCACACCAAGAGGGATCTCAAGAACCTGGTCGCAAATATGATGTAATCTGGTAACTATGGCAAAGAAGATTATAACAATTCAGATTGAGATTGATGTCCCCGAGTCAAATGTGGGAAAGTTTATGGTTCCAACACACAACTATGGTGAAGTGGATGAAAATGATGCATATCTGGCCGGTGTTCCCTGCAAGATTCTCTCTGAACCTTATATGGCAACAGTGAAGACTTTCTGTGGGATACAGGAAAGAAGGGAACTTGTTGATGTGAAGTCAATGGTGTCCAACATCAAGTACACAATTCCCACAAGTCTGTTCGGTCCGGTCTATGACACACTGGCAGAGGCCAATAAGCATGCAAAGATTCAGGGTGTTGAGAACCCCAGGATGAAGGATCTCATAGGAAAGAGGTACTACCCCTTCGACAATTCCTGGAACAAGGATTTGGTCAATGGAAAGTGGCATAACCTTATTGACAGTGACTGTACAATCATAGGAATCCCCTTCAAGGAACTGACGGGTGATCCCTTTCCGGATGTAATAGACAAAAAGATGGTCTTTGTCCATGTCCTTTCGAATGGACAGGCACACAGAGTCCTCTATGGTGACTGGGGTCTGATTCCTGGTAAGTTAAGGAAATAAAAACAGTCCTCCGGGCCAAAATTCCGGAGGATTTTGTTATATTTAATATGTGAAACGGACATAAATAAAGTATATAACTAAATCACTGTTAATATGAGTATTTGGGATGATATGCTTGATAAGGGTGTCGGTGAAAAGGAGGCTCTGGAAGACAGGGCTCAGTTCAGGGATGACATCACTCCTGAAGATTTGAATGAGATGCTCCTTTCCGGAATTGTCCGTTTCCAATACAGAAAGAAGGCAAAGAAAGGTCAGCCGGAGGACAGTGGTGAGGTCAGGACTGCCTGGGGTACCAGGAAGTCAGAAGTGATCACCAAGATTCCTCACGGTGGTGAATGTCCCCCCAAGAAAGTCGGTTATTCTCTCTACTTTGATATGGAGAAATCCGATTGGAGGGTGTTCTGGTCAGGAAGACTGATTGGAGTATGGGACAAAGTTTACACTGAACCTGAATTCACCAGGCTGTATGCCAAACTGAAGGCAGAAGAGGCCAAGGAGAAAAAGGAAGAGGTGATACCTGAAGAATAAAAGGATTTTCAGAATCCATAACATCGATGTTTAACCTTTTAAATTGAATTGTAATGAAGCACAAGACAGTTCGTACAATCCTGCTTGATTTTGTTGAGGCAAATGGTCCGCAGAGTTGGAACACACTGCACAGAGAGGTACTTGTAGTTTCAGGTCAGCCCCTGACACGAAACGAGTACGGAAGCTCATACCTTGATCAGGTTTCTGAGTCATCAGTGTGCAGACCTACCCGTCGTGAGAGTCGTTATCTCCAGAAGAGAGCAGACGGTCTCTACCACCTGGTAAAGTAATCAGGAAAGAGATGAAAAAATTGACCTCCGGGATGAATTTCCTGGAGGTTTTTTGTTATATTTAATGTGATAATAATAAAGTATTTAGTATGGATAAACTTAGTTATGCATTAGGTGTCAGCGTTGGTCAGAACCTGATAACACAGTTCGGAATCAAGGATTTGAATTTCGAGGAATTCACAGAGGGATTGAAAGTAATGTTCGGTAAGGTAGAAAACAAGATGTCTATTGATGACATCAACAATACCATAAATGAACACATAAAGAAGATCCATGATGAGAAGAAAAAAGAACAGAAGAAGATCAATGAGAATAACCTGAAGGAAGGAAAGGCATATCTTACAGAGAATGCCGAGAAGGATGATGTTACTACAACCAAGTCAGGACTCCAGATGAAGGTACTTAAGGCAGGACCTGGATACATCTCTCCGGGACCACATTCAAGAGTAAGAGTCCACTATGAAGGCAAACTCATTGATGGAACAGTGTTTGATTCATCATACCAGAGAGGTGAACCTGTTGAGTTTGGCCTGGATCAGGTGATTCCTGGTTGGACAGAAGGTGTACAACTGATGAAGGAGGGAGATGTATTTGAATTCACCATCCCATCTGAATTGGGTTATGGTGAGGTAGGAGTTCCAGGTCATATTCCTGGTAATAGTGTCCTGATCTTCAAGGTGGAACTTATAAAGATATTGTAATATGGGAATGACATTATTTTATCCAGGGACTTTTGATCCCTTTACAACAGGACATGCCAACATTGTCCAGAGAGCAGTTAATATGGGTTTCAATGTTGTCATAGGTATTGGCAAGAATTCGGGCAAGACTCCAATGTTCAGTCCTGAACAGAGACTGGAGGCAATCTCAAGTTATTATGCAGGAAATCCCAATGTGAAGGTTGTGGAATATGACGGTCTTACTGCGGATGCGGCAGCGAAACTTGCAGACGGTATATTGAGAGGTATCAGGAACGGTACCGACTTTGACTATGAGAACACAATCGCCCATGTGAACAGACAGGTGAACAGGATAGAGACTGTTTTCCTCCCTGCAATCGAAGGATACTTCTTTGTCAGCAGCACTCTTGTCAAGGAACTGTACAGAAATGGGGAGGATGTTTCAAATTATATCATAGACACTTTCAAACCTTATCTGTAAATGAAACTGGCGGAATATTTACTGACAAAGAATTTTTGTCATATAAGATGTAATCCGGAAGATGGGTGTTTCTCAAACTGTCCTCATTACAAGATGTTGATAGGTAGATATGGAGATGGGGAAGTTATCAAATAATGTTGAGGTGGATTATAGAGTCCCCCATATATTACTGTGGAGGTTGTACACCGGAGGAGGTTACCTGTGCGGGATGTGCCATAATGAAGATCCTGAAGGCAATGTTTCTGGACATATTCCAGGAAACAGTGTCCTGATTCTCAAGTTACAATTGTCCAATTTTGTCCGATTCCCATTGCAAATCACTCATCACCAGATGTTTAGATCAATTCCCAATAATGAGTGGTTGTCTGATAATCGGACAAAGTATCCGGACATAAATCAAGTCAGTGTGTCTAAATTCTCAATACCAAAATGAGTATTTAGACACATTTTTCTTGCGGTGACGGACTGCGAAAAGAAAATATTGAAAATATTTTCAAAAAAGTTCCCAAAATATTTGGTGGTTTAAAATAAAACCGTTATCTTTGTATCAGAAAGGAACAATAAAGACATAACAATTATGGAGATCAACTATAACGAGACAAAGGCCAATGCAGTATATGAGGTAAAGACAATGATGACTGTATATCTCGGATGGACATCAAAGGAGGTGCCTGTAGAGTTCAGAATTCTGGAAATGCCTTGGGATAAGGGCAAGACACCCGAGCAGTTGGTCAAGGATATAGAGAGATCTGCCAGTGTTGAGTTCAGTATGAAGAAGAAACACCTCAGTATTGAGAAAATATCTTAACTTAAAACAATAATGATATGAAAGAATTTTGGAATTTTATTGTTGAGGCATATAATGCCAACACTTCAAATAAAGTAGCAATGATATTTGTACTGGTCATATTAATCGGTCTGATATTGTTCTGGATCCGTGATGCAAAACTCAACAAGGAGTTACAAAGGGAGGCAAACAAGTACCTGGAAGACAACCAGAAGAGAATTTCTGAAATCAGGATAAGGATTATGACCTGTGACAACCTGAAGGACTGGCCTAATGTCAAGAACTGGGCGATCGCGGCCGCAAACAATATTAGATCTGAGATATTCGACATAGAATACAACTATGGACAGATATATGGAAACCGGATTGTGAAGGATATAACAAATATGGTTTTCAGAAAGGAGGAGGAACTTATAAGGAAGACATTTAAGGAATAAAATAAGTTTCGGATGGCACCCAATGCCGAAGAAACAATGTTGTTTTCATGTTGTTATGTGTTTTTGGGGTGCCGGACTGTTGTGAAATAATACCGGCACCCATTTTTTTAAACGAAACAAATAGAAATGAAGAATATAGAAGACATAAACACCAAATATCCAAGGACATATCATCTGCCTTGGTCACCCGGAGCCACTTCTGATGACAAGAAGTTGTCCTCAGACTGGTTTGATGCAGATGAATGGAAAGGAAAGGAGATTGTGATCACTGAGAAGCTTGACGGTGAGAACACCGCCTTCTGGAATGGTGATGTCTTCAGCAGAAGTCACTCGGTTCCCACCAGGTCACCCTGGTCAAGAAACCTTTGGGACAAAGATGGACTCCTGTGGGTGATAAAAGACAAGATCTCCCCGGAAGAGATTGTCTATGGTGAGAACCTTTATGGTGAACACAGCATACACTATGACAGACTTCCGGCGTATTTCTTCGCCTTCGCCTGCCGCAGGGAAAATCAGTGGTGGAGTTGGGATGATGTTGTTCTGATGGCGGATATTCTGAATGTACCGACAGTTCCTGTCCTGTGGAGAGGAAGGTTGGAGTCAGAGTCTGAACTGAAGGAGATGATCTCCAGGTTTATGTCCCAACCATCGGCATTCGGTGATACAAAGGAAGGAGTGGTGATAAGAAAGGTCGAAGGATTTGACAACAAGGACTTCTCCAAGAATGTCGCCAAGTATGTGAGGGAAAATCATGTCCAGACTGACCAACACTGGACAAAGAACTGGAAAAGAGCAAAGTTAATAGTTTGATATAACAAATATGAGAGAGTTGGTTCCGAGAGAATTGAGAGGTGTTCCTGATGAACACTACAGCGAAGACGATATTGACGATTAGTTATGAACATAAAAGAAGTAATAGAACAGTTTATCAAGGATTTCACAGTCCCTTACAACACAGAGTTCGCAAAGAGAACTGTGGAGATCTTCACCAATGGCAAAGAAGGTCAGAACCTGGATGACTATTTCGGATGCAGGTTCATCTTCTACAATGGTGAGAGGAGGATCATCATCAAGGAGAAGGGACACCCGCATGATTTCTATGTGTGTGAGTGGGAAAAGAACAATGAGTACTCAAATGTCAGTATCAACAATCTCATCTATGATATCCTGGATGCCAAGTATTATGAGAATGCATATAATTGTTTGGATGACAGGTATGAGATAAGTATTGACAGAATCAAGGAGATCAATGAGTTCTTCGGAATCAATCTTCCTGTTGAAGACCAGGGTGTGCCGGAGGGAAACAAGATTTGTTTCAGTGGTGACGGTTGGGATGACGGTGCCCAGGAATGTCTGGAGGAGAGTGATCTCTTCACTGAACTGAAGGATTCTGTAAAAAAGTATTTCCAGTATGAGTATGCACCTTACAAGAAATACAACCCTTACTTCAATCCATTCAGATATGCCAAGGCCAACAAAGACTATGACATGATATTTGAGGAACTGGACAAAGACCAGATTTTCAATGCTCTCATCTCCATCCTGGATAAGAAGACCAACAAGGAGAAATTCAAGAAATTCTACTATACACTGAATGACAACTCACAGATCAAGATGTTAGTTGAGGCACTTGGTCTTGATGAACTGATGGTTATCAGATGTAATACACTTTACAACCTATGAGAAAGTTAATGATGTTAATCATCCTGATGTTGGGATTCATCTCCTGCGACAAGTTTGGGGACAACAGGGATCTCGTCAATTACATCAGCACAGGTATCTTCCATGATACCTGGGGAACGGTGGACAACCAGTCTTCAATATCCTGGGACATTACCCCCATCAGTGCTGATCATGTCAGGAATGACATCACATACCTGAAGGTCTTCATCAACTCCTACTATGTGGAATACAACTACAGTGAGGTGATGAGTGATGAAGAGTTCATACATTTTATGAAGAATATTGAAAGGAAGGAGAAAACATCAGATATTGTACAGATTAATGACAGTATCAGATGTACCTGGAACCTTTTCTACAAAGTATATAACACATATATAAAATGAACAAGCAAGGGGATAACAATAACAGTGTGCTTACCTGGCAGGACATCTGGAATGGACCTTTCCAGAGTGACCACTATGGTTATGTATGGGGAGCAGATGGTGTTCCGGTGTTCACTGTTGACGACCTGACCGAGGAGAATGACAAGCAGATGCAGGAGTTCTGCCAGAATATGGTAAAGGCACTGAACGGTGAGGAGTGCAAGAAGTATTCAGGACTCTATGTGACCGACGGTTGCGATTTCTACCAGTATGGAAATCTTATAGGATATTTCAGAGGTTGGGGTCATCTCACCGGAGGACTGAAGATGAAGGAGGATATGGCTGCCCAGTATCAGAATGAGATGATCAAGGCAGTTATGGATAAGAT
>Ga0310696_10000093_pt1 | contig 151720 bp, 125 predicted proteins | sample AusTroGonzalo_MG_4_FD_203885 | JGI IMG/M metagenome (GOLD analysis project Ga0310696, IMG submission 203885) | Bovine rumen microbial communities from tropical cattle in Woodstock, Queensland, Australia - Gonzalo_02 (v2) (version 2) | ecosystem: Host-associated > Mammals > Digestive system >...
TTATTAATTCAATTTGTGTGGATTTTGCCTCTGGATTCAGACGACAAATGCGTTGTAATATTGGTAAATAACACGTAAATTTTACATTCGATAAAGTATAATATAGTCTTTCGGCTTCCTGTTTGCTTATACTGTGTTTCATATAAAAAATTCTTGTTTTTTTCTTATGGATTATTGGATAGATAATAAAATCAAAGAAACAGAAGGCACAGAAGGAAAAAACAAGAATAACTCCACATATTTTAATTATGTTGCGGAGTATATTAAGTAAATTTTGTCCAATTATACTCACATCGAAAAATCTCTCTAATATAGCCCCGAACATATAAAATAATATAATTAATATTATTATAATAGTAGGGAATATTGTTGCGGACGCAATAAATTTATTAGGTGGTATATTCATCACCAAAACCTGTTCCTCATATTCCTTCAGAAACTCTTTATCTTTCTCCAATAATTCCATATTCAATCTCTTTATAAATAAAGATAGTTTATATTATTTATTCACCTTCTCACTTTTTCGTACGCCTCATTAATCTTTATCATCATCTTCTCGCACTCCTCAATTCGACCTGCATTCTTAGGTAGGTCGGGGTGGTGCTGCAATGCCAATTCGTGATAGGCACGTCTGACCTCCTCGTTGGTGGCATTCTCATCTAAACCTAAAACAGCGTAATACTCTTTCAGTGAGTAGTCGACGTATTCGTTCTTTGAATACTCTTCACTCTCTTTGTATTCACCAAATTCTGTGCGTAACGAATCATATCGAAACCAAAGTTCGTTAATGTAACTCTCCTTGAACTGCAATTGTGCAGCTAACTGCATCAAAAGATTCCATTCATCATTATGAATGCCATCCTCTAAAATAGCAAGTTGAAACAATCTATTGATGATCTTTCTCTTTATGGTTGTATCTTCCGATTTTAATTGCCTTATGGAGATATTCCATTCAGTCTTGTTATATTTTCCTTTAAAGATATATTCAGAAAGTGAATCATCACTAAGACTGTACCATTTTTTTAATAATTCACTTTGTGAGGATTTTGCACTCGGATTCAATTTGGAGAAACGGTGTAACAAGGGTGCATATTTTATATCTTTCGTTAGGAATTGATAGTAGTGTTCTGCCTTCTCTTCGTTTAAACCATATCTATTTAGGAATTTTTTCATGCCTTGTGAAGATATTATAGTAATGCCTACAATGACTAAAACTAGTAACAGAATACTGACCAATGGATTTAGAAGATCTTTCCATAATGAATTAATAAGCATTATAGTAAAAATTACAAATATGATGAAAAACCTTTCAACAATATCAGGCTTAGAGTTTGCCTTATATTCCTCCAAAAACTTCTGATCTTTTTCTAATAACCTCATATTCGATTCTTGTTTTAAATAGAAAAAATTTATTCTTCATCCTCTCACTTTCTCATACGCCTCGTTAATCTTCATCATCATCTTCTCGCACTCTTCGATTCGATCGGCGTTCTTAGGTAGGTCGGGGTGGTGCTGCAAGGCTAATTCGTGATAGGCACGTCTGACCTCCTCGTCGGTGGCATTTTCATCCAATCCTAAAGTAGTGTAATACTCTTTTAGAGAGGGGACATATTTGTTTTCCGAGCTGTTATTTTTCTTCTCGTACTCTTCATATTCGGTGCGCAAGGATTCATATCGGTCCTTGAAATAGCTGACGTAATTCTTATTAAGTTTCAGTTGCGCTATTAGCTGCATCATATGCTTCCATTCATCGTTATGGATGCCATCCGCTAAAATAACGAGTTGAAATAGTCTGTTGATTAAACTTTTTTTCGTGCCGAGGTCTTCTGTTTTTAACTGTTTTACAGCGTTATCCAAATCCTCATCGCTATACTCTCGTTCAATAAAATAATCTTTAATTATGTTTTCTTCAAGTTTGTACCATTTGATTATTAACTCAATCTGTATGAATCTTATTTTGGGATTCATTCGACAAAAATACTGAAATAATGGTATATATTTTAGAGATTTCACAGATGATAAATAATTATAATGGATTTTGGCTTCATCGTCGTTTACTTTATAATATCTCAGAAATTTTTTTTTCTTTTTCACATATGCGAACATAAGAATAGAAGGAATTAAAAAGACCATAGGAGACAGTATCCAAGAATAAATAGTAAAAGCAGGAAGAAGCAACCAAATCATTTTATATATGTATGATAAGACCTCATATTCCTTCAAAAACTCTTTATCTTTTTTTAATAATTCCATGTTCAATCTCTTTTTAAAGATAGTTTATATTATTTATCCTCTCACTTTCTCATACGCCTCATTAATCTTCATCATCATCTTCTCGCACTCCTCGATTCGACCAGCGTTCTTAGGTAGGTCGGGGTGGTGCTGCAAGGCTAGTTCGTGATAAGCACGTCTGATCTCCTCGTCGGTGGCACCCTCCTTTAAACCTAAAACGTCGTAATATTCTTTCGGACTGGCAAGGACGTATGTTGTCGAGGAGTTTCCCTTCCACTCACTTTCATCAAATTCAGTACGGAGAGGATTATAGCGCTCTTTGAAGTAATTGATGTAATTCTTATTAAACTGCAGTTGTACCATTAACTGCATCAATAGTTTCCATTCATCATTATGGATACCATCCTCCAAAATTACAAATTGAAATAAATTATTGATGAACGTTTTCTTAAAGTCGACCTCTTCTTCCATTAGTTGTTTCACAGCATTATTCCAATCCTCCTCGCTATACTCTCGATTAAAGAAATATTCTGAAATCGAAGCATCTTCAAGACTATACCATTCTTTTAATAACTTAAATTGCGAAGATTTCGCATCTAGATTCATTTTAGAAAAACGTTGTAACAATGGGACATATTTTATTTCGTAAAATAGAAATATCTGTCGGTTTATTGCTTCTTGTTTGCTATTACAATACTTTTTACATACCGATTTTCTGATTATATTAGATGCAATTAGCTGAACAATAATAAATAAGAAAGGGGAAATTACCACTGACATAAGTAGATATTTAAATATTCCAAGGTGCGGATTTTTAACAAATTGGGGTTCGTTAAACTCAATAGGTATGTTAGCTATATTACTTACCACACACGTTACAATAACGTTGATAAACCACAAAATAAGTAAAACGAAGGGCAGTTTATAAATTCTTTTATATTCCTTCACAAACTTCTTATCCTTATCCAATAATTCCATATTCAACTTTTTTTATAAAACTTGCACGGGTTTACACACCTCCCCACGGCGTTGCCATGGGCTATATCTGTTTCGGTCTTTCAGGCCTATGCGTACATCCTCGACGAGCGCAATTCTTAATTCTTAACTCTTACTTCTTAATTTCTCATACGCCTCATTAATCTTCATCATCATCTTCTCGCACTCCTCAATTCGATTGGCGTTCTTAGGTAGGTCGGGGTGGTGCTGCAAGGCAAGTTCGTGATAGGCACGTCTGATTTCCTCGTCGGTGGCATTCTCTTCCAATCCTAAGGTGGTGTAATACTCTTTTAGAGAGTAGACATATCTGTTTTCCGAACTGTTGCTTCTCTTCTCGTATTCATCAAATTCGGTGCGTAGGGGCTCATATCGCTCCTTGAAATAGTTGATGTAATGTTTATTGAACTGGATTTGCACCATTAGTTGCATCAAAAGATTCCATTCATCTTTATGGATGCCATCCTCCAGGATGACGAGTTGGAATAGTTTGTTGACGATTTTTTTCTTTTCAACAGGATCTGTTTCCTTTATTTGATTGACAATGTCATCCCAATCCTCCTCGCTATATTCTAGATTGAAAACATATTCTGTAATTGATTCAGCATCAATGGGAAGCCAATTATTTATTAATTCAATTTGTGTGGATTTTGCTTCTGGATTCAGACGACAAATGCGTTGTAATATTGGTAAATAACACGTAAATTTTACATTCGATAAAGTATAATATAGTCTTTCGGCTTCCTGTTTGCTTATACCGTAGTTAGTAGTCCAAAATTTTTTTCTTTTTATCGAAAATACCATTAGACAAATAAAAGCTGATAAAAGTGTCGTACCTTCCATGACAATATCAACAATATCAACATCTACTGTTATGTAGTCACCTACAAATACTATTATCGTTATACCCAATAATATGTTAGTCAGGATGCACCAAAGAAAACTTTTTTCTTCTCTGGAACATAATTGTTTATAATCCTTCAAAAATACTTTATCCTTCTCCAATAATTCCATCTTCATTACTTTTTATAGATAATACATATCATTCACCTCCTCACTTTCTCATACGCCTCATTAATCTTCATCATCATCTTCTCGCACTCCTCGATTCGACTAGCATTCTTAGGTAGGTCGGGGTGGTGCTGCAAGGCCAGTTCGTGATAAGCACGTCTGACTTCCTCGTCGGTGGCATTCTCATCCAAACCTAAGAGGGTATAATATTCTTTCAAAGAGTAGGCGGAATAGTCACTCTTCGAAGTGCTTTCTCTTTTTTCATACTCATCAAATTCAGTACGCAAGGATTCATAGCGCTCTAAGAAGTACTTGACGTAATGTTTATTAAACTCTAATTCTGTTATCAACTGCATCAATAGTTTCCATTCATCATTATGGATGCCATCCTCCAAAATGGATAGCTGAAATAATCTGTTGATAAAGTCTTTCTTATATGGTAGGTCTGCTGAATCTAATTGTTTCACAGCATTATCCCAATTCTCTTCGTCATATTCAACATCATAGAAATATTTTGTAATAGATTCTTCATCGAGACAATACCACTTTTTTAACGACTCAATTTGTGTGGATTTTGCATCTGGATTCAGACTACAAAAATGATGAAATATTAATGATATAGAAAACAATGATCTTATATTTAATAAACTACTATAACGAATATCCGCTTCTTGTTTACTTATACCATAGTCTAAACATAAAATCTTTCCCTTTTTCCCCCTCATTATATAGGTAGCAACTACAGGAGAAAACATAATAATAGTTGCAATTATAAAGCCGAGAACAAACGTAATGGGTTTAGCACTATCCATAATAAAATAAATCACGAATAATCCAAGAATAATCAAAGTAAACCAAAGAAATCCGTTTGGTTCGTAAAATACATGTTCTTCATATTCCCTCAAAAACTTCTTATCCTTATCCAATAATTCCATATTCAAAAATTTTTTATAATACCTACACGGGGTTACACACCTCCCCACGGCGTTGCCATGGGCTATATCTGTTCCGGCCTTTCAGGCCTATGCGCACATCCTCGACGAGCACAATTCTTAATTCTTAACTCTTACTTCTTAATTTCTCATACGCCTCATTAATCTTCATCATCATCTTCTCGCACTCCTCGATTCGACTAGCATTCTTAGGTAGGTCGGGGTGGTGCTGCAAGGCTAGTTCGTGATAAGCACGTCTGACTTCCTCGTCGGTGGCATTCTCCTCTAGACCTAAGGTGGTGTAATACTCTTTTAGAGAGTACTCATATTTGTTTTTTGAACTGTTGCTTCTCTTCTCGTATTCATCAAATTCGGTGCGTAGGGGCTCATATCGCTCCTTGAAATAGTTGATGTAATGTTTATTAAACTCTAGTTGTGTTATTAACCGCATCATAAGTTTCCACTCATCGTTATGGATGCCATCCTCTAAGATGACGAGTTGGAATAGTCTGTTGATGAATGTTTTCTTATATAATATATTTTTTTTCTTCAATTGTTCCACTGTGTTGTCCTTCTCCTTTTCCTCATCTTCATCGTATTTCTCTTTTTTGTCATTATATTTTTTATTAAAAATATATTCTGAGATTGAAACATCATCAAGGCTGAACCATTTTTTTAGTAGCTCTACTTGTGTCTCCTTTGCATCTGGATTCAATTGACATACCCGTTGTAACAATGGAGCATATATTATATCTTTTGTGAGGAATTGATAGCAGTTACTTGCTTCTGTTTTGTTTATGCCGTATTTTTTCAGGAATATTTTCTTTCTTTTCTGATGTACTAATTTCACGAAAATGGGAGAAATAAACAGTATAGTTGTTATAAAATAAACAACAATCATTCCACGAATATTTTCTAGTAGAGAACAAAGGCCTAATGCACTGACTACTATAAGTAGCCACATAAAAACATAGAATAAAATGGTTGTATCCGTTGGGAAAAATAAACTCTCATATTTATCCAGAAACTCCTGATCCTTTTTTAATAATTCCATATTCAATCTTTTTTAAAGATAGTATATATCATTCACCCCCTCACTTTCTCGTACGCCTCATTAATCTTCATCATCATCTTCTCGCACTCCTCGATTCGACTAGCGTTCTTAGGTAGGTCGGGGTGGTGCTGCAAGGCCAGTTCGTGATAGGCGCGTCTGACTTCCTCGTCGGTGGCATTCTCTTCCAACCCTAAGGTGGAGTAATACTCTTTTAGAGAGTAGACATATTTGTTCCCCGAATTGTTACTTCTCTTTTCGTACTCATCAAATTCAGTGCGCAGGGGCTCATATCGTTCTTTAAAGTAATTGACGTAATTCTTATTAAATTCCAATTGTGCTATTAACTGCATCATAAGTTTCCACTCATCGTTATGGATGCCATCTTCTAGGATGACGAGTTGAAATAACCTATTGATGATTTCTTTCTTCGAACTTGGTTCTTGCTTTTTCAATTGATTTACAGCCTCATTCCAATCCTCCTCACTGTACTCTTTATTAAAAAAATATGCTGAAATTGTGTTGTCAGCAATGTTGTACCATTTTTTTATTAACTCAATTTGGGAGGCGTTCGCATCAGGATTCAGTTGACATACCCAATGTAACAATGGAGCATATACTATATCATTTGTAAGAAATTGATAATAGTTGCCTGCTTCTGTTTTGTTTATACCGTAACTTTTCAGAAATTTTTTCTTCCTTTTCAGATGTATTATTATCATGATAACGACAGGGGAAAAGGCTACAAACGCATACACATTAAAAGCATTATTACTGTGTTTACTTATTTCTGAAACAGGTCCTATTAAAGCAAGACTCGCATATAGAGACCAGCAAAAAAAGAACATTGTAAGGTTCACCTTTGCTTGTAGATAAACCTTCTCATATCCGTTCAGAAACTCCTGATCTTTCTCCAATAATCCCATCTTCATTATTTTTTATAGATAATACATATCATTCACCCCCTCACTTTCTCATACGCCTCATTAATCTTCATCATCATCTTCTCGCACTCCTCGATTCGACTAGCATTCTTAGGTAGGTCGGGGTGGTGCTGGAGCGCCAGTTCGTGATAGGCACGTCTAATCTCCTTGTCGGTAGCGTTCTCACTCAAGCCTAAGATAGCAAAATATTCTTTCAGAGAGTAGTTGGAACGATTATTTTTTGAAGAACTTTCTCTCTTTTCATACTCAAATTCAGTGCGTAAGGATTCATAGCGATCTTTGAAGTAATTGATGTAATGTTTATTAAACTGTAGTTCTGTTATCAACTGCATCAATAGATTCCATTCATCATTATGGATGCCATCCTCCAAAATGACAAGCTTAAATATTTTGTAAATGAACGTTTTCTTTGTGACTAACTCTGCTTCCTTTAATTTTTCCACAGCTTTATTCCAATCCTTCTTGTCAAATTTTCTATTAAAGCAATATTCTGTGATAGATTCATCTTCGAGGCAGAACCATTTTTTTAATAAATTAGATTGTGAGGATTTTGCGTATGGATTTAATTTACAAAAACGTTGTAATAATGGTATTGAATACGATGATTCTATATTCGATAAAACATTATAGCGGGTTTCTGCTTCCTGTTCACTTATACCGCAGTTTAAATAGAAACTCTTCTTTCTTTTCCTTCGTATTATTGGATTCGCAACTACATAGACAATAGGCGGGAAAATAATGGGTGTACCAAACATAAGAAGGAACAAAGTTTCATTTCCTGTAAATACTGAAATGATCATGGTTATAAACTGAATTCCAATTGAAATGAACACTATATCATTAAATGATAATGTGTATGTTGCATGTTTTTTATATTCTTTCAAAAACTCCTTATCCTTATCCAATAATTCCATATTCAAAAATTTTATTAAACCTACACGGGTTTACACACCTCCCCACGGCGTTGCCATGGGCTATATCTGTTTTGGTCTTTCAGGCCTATGCGCACATCCTCGACGAGCACAATTCTTAATTCTTAACTCTTACTTCTTAATTTCTCATACGCCTCATTAATCTTCATCATCATCTTCTCGCACTCCTCGATTCGGCTAGCGTTCTTAGGTAGGTCGGGGTGGTGCTGCAAGGCCAGTTCGTGATAAGCACGTCTGACTTCCTCGTCGGTGGCATTCTCTTCCAACCCTAAGGTGGAGTAATACTCTTTTAGAGAGTAGACATATTTGTTTCCCGAATTGTTACTTCTCTTTTCATACTCATCAAATTCAGTGCGTAAGGGCTCATATCGATCCTTAAAATAGTTGACGTAATTCTTATTAAACTGTAGTTGTGTTATTAACTGCATCATAAACTTCCATTCATCATTATGAATGCCATCCTCTAAGATGACGAGTTGAAATAGTCTGTTGATGAATGTTCTTTTATATGTTAAATCTTCTTTCTTCAATTGTTCTATTGTATTATCCTCATCATCATTCCTCTTTTCGTTGTCGTTGTCTTTTTCATTAAAAATATATTCTGAGATTGAATCATCATCGAGAAAGAACCATTTTTTTAGCAACTCAATTTGTGTTTCTTTTGCATTTGGATTCATCAGGCATGCCCGTTGTAACAATGGGGCATATACCAGATCCTTTGTAAGAAATTGATAGTAGTTGTCTGCTTCTGTTTTGTTTTTGTTGTAATAACTTAGAAATTTTTTCTTACTTCTCTGATCTATTATTATGATGAAAGCGGCAGAAAAAAAGGCTACAAACGCCACATATGCAGCAGCAAGATTTTCACTGTAATCCGCTATTCCTGCAGCAGGTATTGATGCTACAAATGTAGCCATTGCCCAGATAACACAGTATGCTCGAAAGGTATCCTTTGTTTGTAAATAAACTTCCTTGTATTCCTTCAGAAACACCTGATCCTCGTATATATATTTCATACTCTGTACTTATGATGATTTTACAGACCCCACCTTCATGTTGGTTGTGTATGATCTTATTACAAAAGTCAGAAAATTTTTTATCATATGCAAATGACGTTATGGAAATATACAACGAAGCCCCAACCATAGGGTCGGGGCTTCGTCTTCTTTTCGAGTGATTTGAATTTCTTATCGGATGAACAGTAATTCTCTGTATTTAGGGAGTGGCCAGCATGAGTCGTCCACAATCAACTCTAACTTATCAATTTCACTACGGATAGCATCTAATTTTGGTTCTACCTTGTCGTGATAAGAGATAGCTTTCTTGTGTTCGTCGTCGATTTTGTTGGCTACCTTGCGAGCGTTGATCAATTCCTCCACTTGCTTCTCAATAGAAGAAGTACGCTCTGCAATCTCTTCGATGATCTTTATGTTTCGAGCAGAGAGTTTTTCTGCTTTATCTGCAGGGAATATATCCTTCATATTCTCCACATTCTCCAACAACTGACTTTGGTATCTTGTGGCAACTGGGATGATATGATTCATGGATAGATCACCTAAGACGCGTGCTTCAATTTGGATCTTCTTGGTGTAGGTTTCCCATTTCACCTCGTTACGTGCTTCCAACTCTTTGCGAGTCATCACTTTCAGACCCTCAAACAACTGGATGCTCTTCTCATCGAGGTATCTCTCGAAGATCTTAGGACAAGACTTCTCAACGTCAAGACCACGTTTCTCAGCCTCTTTCACCCATTCGTCGCTATATCCATTGCCGTCGAAGCGAATTGCTTTACACTCTTTGATATCTTCACGAACGATGTCGAGGATAGCGTGGAACTTAGCTGTGTGACCTGTACCTGCTGCATATTGTGGGTCATTCTTGATCTCACTGATGCGTGCGTCAACACGCTTTTTGAAGTTGATAAGTGCCTCTGCTACTGCACTGTTAAGTGCTGTCATGGCTGATGCACAGTTAGCTTCACTACCTACGGCACGGAACTCGAAACGGTTACCTGTGAAGGCGAATGGTGACGTACGGTTACGATCGGTGTTGTCGATGAGCAACTCTGGAATGACTGGAATATCCATCTTCAAACCATGTTTGCCTGCCAATGCCAACTGATCCTTATCTGCATTCTCAATATGGTCTAGCAATTCTGATACCTGCTTGCCAAGGAAGCTGGAGATGATTGCTGGAGGTGCCTCGTTAGCTCCTAGACGGTGTGCGTTGGATGCACTCATGATACTTGCCTTCAACAAACCATTGTGACGATAAACTCCCATCAATGTTTCTACAATGAAGACAACAAAACGAAGGTTGTCTGTCGAAGTCTTACCTGGTGCGTGTAGCAATACACCTGTATCTGTAGACAAACTCCAGTTGTTATGTTTTCCACTACCATTGATACCTGCAAATGGTTTCTCATGCAATAAGACACGGAATTTATGTTTGCGAGCTACTTTCTTCATCAAACTCATCAACAACATGTTGTGGTCTACTGCAAGGTTGGTCTCTTCGAAGATTGGAGCCAACTCAAACTGGTTAGGTGCCACCTCATTATGACGAGTCTTACAAGGAATTCCTAATTCAAGTGCCTGAATCTCAAGATCCTTCATAAAGGCCTGTACACGATCAGGAATTGTTCCGAAGTAGTGGTCGTCCATCTGCTGGTTCTTTGCAGAATCGTGTCCCATCAATGTACGTCCGGTTAACAATAGGTCAGGACGAGCAGAGTAGAGTCCCTCGTCAACAAGGAAATACTCCTGTTCCCAACCAAGATTTGAATTTACCTTCTTAACAGCTGGGTCGAAGTAGTGACATACATCTGTGGCAGCTGCACTTACAGCACGAAGGGCACGAAGCAATGGTGCTTTATAGTCGAGAGCCTCACCACTGTAGCTGATGAAGACAGTTGGGATACATAGTGTGTCGTCGATGATGAAGACAGGAGATGTTGGATCCCATGCAGAATAACCACGAGCCTCGAATGTACTTCTGATACCTCCACTTGGGAATGAACTAGCATCAGGTTCCTGTTGTACCAATAGCTTGCCACTGAACTCTTCTACCATACCACCTTTGTGGTCGTGTTCGATGAATGAGTCATGCTTCTCGGCTGTACCTTCTGTCAATGGCTGGAACCAGTGAGTGTAGTGAGTAACGCCATTCTCGGTAGCCCACTGCTTCATGCCTTTAGCCACTTCATCAGCTACATCACGGTCCAAACGAGCCCCATTATCAATCACATCAATCATCTTATCGTAGACATCCTTTGGCAAATACTTGTACATGCGTTCGCGGTTGAAAACTTTCTTGCCAAAATACTCGTAAGGTCTTTCAGCAGGAACTTTTACGTCGAGCGGTTTCTTCTTGAATGCCTCCTCGACAACTTGAAATCTTAAGTTTTCCATATTCTGTTATTTTTGTTGGACTTATAATTATCTTATTTATTTGCTAAACCATTTTTCTATTCGTGCCAAAGCCTCCTCGGTACGTTCGCGACTTCCGAATGCGGTAAATCGTACATAACCTTCTCCGCTTGGACCGAATCCGACACCTGGTGTACAAACCACCTGGGCTCCATAGAGCAGTTCCTCAAAGAATTGCCATGAACTGCTTCCCTTTGGTGTGCGCATCCATACGTATGGTGCGTTTTCGCCTCCATATACTTCGAAGTTCAATCGACGGAACGTCTCCACTAATCGTGAAGCATTCTGCATGTAGTAGTTGATCGTTGCACGAATCTGCTCTTTACCTTCAGGTGTGTAGATGGCTTCAGCAGCACGTTGACTGAGGTAACTTGTACCATTGAACTTTGTGGACTGTCGACGTAACCATAAAGGATTCAGAGCAATACGTTCACCTTGTAGGGTGGCAGCTGTCAAATCTTTTGGTACGATTGTATATCCACATCGAACACCCGTGAAACCAGCCGTCTTTGAAAAACTGTGGAACTCGATAGCACATTTGCGAGCACCGCGAATTTCATAGATAGAGTGGGGGATCTCTGGGTCTTGTATATATGCTTGATAAGCAGCATCATAGAAGATAAGAGTGTCGTTACGAAGAGCGTAGTTCACCCATTTGCGCAACTCTTCTTTTGAAAGGACAGTACCCGTTGGATTGTTTGGATAACAGAGGTAGATGACATCTACTCTGCGATCAGGCAATGAAGGTACAAATTTGTTCTCTGCGTTGCATGGCAGATAAACAACGTTCGACCAACGGTCGTCAATCTTTTGTCCCGCACGACCGATCATTGCATTTGAATCCAAATAAACGGGATAGATAGGGTCGGTCACACCAATAGAGTTATCCCAACGAATCAACTCCTGAATGTTACCCGTATCACTTTTTGCACCATCGTTAATGAATATTTCGTCAATGTCTAAATGAATACCCCGAGGTAAAAAATCGTTTTTCAAGATTGCTTCACGAAGGAAGTCATATCCTTGCTCAGGTCCGTATCCATGGAATCCGCTTGTGGTGGCCATCTCGTCGGTGGCGCGGTGTAACGCTTCAATAACGGCTGGACACAAAGGTTGTGTCACGTCACCTATACCAAGACTGATAATGTCTGCCTGGCGATGAGTTGCCTTGAATGCATTCACCTTCTTTGCTATATCGGTAAATAAGTAGTTACCAGACAATTTCAAGAAATGTTCATTTACAAGAGCCATATCTTTTTTTCTTTTATAATGTTATTTTGTTTTACTTTTTAAACAAGACTCTCAATCTCACCTTCAAACACGAAAGCTGCAGGTCCGGTCATATAAACGTGTCCATCTTGTTTATTCCACTCTATGACTAGCTCTCCACCATCCATTACGATGGTTGCCTGACGATCGATTCTTCCAGTCACGCTAGCAGCTACCGCTGTGGCACATGCGCCGGTACCACAAGCCATTGTTACGCCACTACCACGCTCCCAGACGCGCATTCGAATCTTTCCGTCCGCATCCAAACGAGCCAACTCAATGTTACAACGCTCAGGAAAAGCCTCGTGGAATTCTAATTTCTGACCGATTTCCACCACGTCATCAATCCGATCTGTGAAAATGACATAATGTGGATTGCCCATTGATACAAAGGTACCCTCTTGCAGACTCTCCACTTTACGAAACTGTTTCTCGTTGGAGAGACAAGGTTCACCCATGTCAACTGTCACGCTCTTCACCACATCCCCTTCCACATTCAGTTTCAATATCTTTATGCCAGACAAGGTGAGAAGTTTAATCACTTTTTTAGTAGTCAAGCCTTTCTCGTAGACATATTTTCCTATACATCTTGAAGCATTGCCGCACATACGCGCCTCACTTCCATCCGCATTGAAGATTCTCATGGTGAAATCAGCTTCTGAATCATCCGCTTTACCGATGAGAACCAAGCCATCCGCACCAATACCTTTATGGCGATCGCTCCATGTGATGGATGCAGCAGCAGGATCTTCTATATTATATAAGGTAGCATCTACATATATATAATCGTTTCCAGCTCCATGCATCTTAGTAAAATGTATTGGTTGTGTCATTTTGCTTGAAATTTACGTGTTAAACTTTCTTTTTGTTTTATTCGATTGTAAAGATACGACAAAAAGTCAGAAACAGAATAAAAATCAGAACATAACTTATCTTCTTTTTATACGCATCTTACAACTTGTAAGCGATTAAGCCCATTTACTTATAAATTGAAACTTAAATTGTGTGAAACGCGAAAAAAGTGTAATTAAAAATACTTTTTTCTATCAAAAAGATAAGTAATTTCTTTTATTGCTATCAAAATGTTATAACTTTGTACCAGTGAGTTTGCAAAATGTCACACATTAGTATTAATTTAAAAATTTTTGTTATGAAAAGGATTGAAGCGATTATCAGAAAGACTAAGTTCGAGGAGGTCAAGGAAGCGCTAAACCGATCAGACATAGATTGGTTTGAGTATCATGATGTGCACGGTATTGGACAAAGTCGACAGGAGCGCATCTACCGTGGAGTTCTCTACTCTACCGATGTTATTGAGCGTGTGGCTATTACAATTGTGTGCCGAGATCAGTTTATGGAGCCTACAGTGAAGGCGATCATGGAGGCCGCTCATACAGGCGAGGTGGGAGATGGACGTATCTTCACCAGTGAAGTCATTGACACTTATAGTATCCGTACAGGAGAAAATGGTGATACGGTGTTAAGAGACAAAAAGTAACAATTTGACAAACAACTTTTAATTTGATTAGAATTATGGAAACTTTATTATCAATACCGGTGTTAGACTCCATTAGTGGGGTAGACACGTTATGGGTTCTTTTAGGTGCGATGCTTGTCTTTTGGATGCAGCCCGGTTTCGCCTTGGTCGAGGCGGGCATGACGCGGTCGAAGAATACGGCGAATATATTGATGAAGAACTTCTGTGACTTCATGTGTGGATCCGTACTTTTCTGGATTATCGGTTTCTCACTGATGTTTGGAACAGATCATGGGTTCTTAGGTTGGGATGGATTCTTCTTCATGTCCAATGCCGGTAACGACAACCTACCATCAGCTGCTTTCTTCATCTTCCAAACGATGTTCTGTGCAACAGCTGCCACAATCGTCAGTGGTGCAATGGCTGAGAGAACAAAATTCTCTAACTATTTGCTCTATTCAATATTAATCTCTGCATTCGTCTATCCAATATCAGGACACTGGGGATGGGGCGGTGGATGGCTCTCTGAAATGGGCTTCCACGACTTCGCAGGATCTACATTAGTTCACGCTTGTGGTGGTATGTTGGCTTTGGCTGGTGCTATTGCACTCGGACCACGTATCGGCAAGTATGACAAAGATCGTAAGAGTCGCGCTATTCCAGGTCACAACCTTGCTCTCTGTGCACTCGGTGTATTCGCCCTTTGGGTAGGTTGGTTTGGTTTCAACCCATGCTCTGAGTTGAGTATCACAGGTGAGAGCGCTTTCCATACCTCTCATGTCTTCATTACGACAAACATGGCTGCTGCCACTGGAGGTATCGCTGCTTTGATTTACACTTGGTTGGTAGACGGAAAACCTTCATTGTCAATGGTTTGCAACGGTATCTTGGCGGGACTTGTTGGTATCACTGCAGGATGTGATTGCGTAGACATTTGGGCTGCTGCTTTGATTGGAGTCATCACAAGTGTTATCATGTGTTTCTCTGTTTCATTCATTGACAAAAAGTTACATATTGACGATCCAGTTGGTGCAATCAGTGTTCACGGTGTGGGTGGTATTGTTGGTACAATTCTTACAGGAGTCTTCGCTAACTCTGCCATCAACGGTTCAGAGGTCTCTATCCTAACTCAAACAATAGGTGCACTTGCCGTATGTGCATGGGCATTTGGAATGGGTCTTATCATCTTCTTCGGATTAAAACGTACAGTAGGATTGCGTTGCGATCGCAGAATTGAGGAAGAGGGTCTGGATGTTTACGAACACGGAGAGACTTGCTACAACTAAAATTACAACTTACAACTTTACAATTACATATTACAACTTAATGATTACAATTATGGAAAAATTAGATAGATTATTCGCAATTGGGATGGTAGCACTTTTAGGTGCTCATCCCGCGATTGCACAAGATACAGTAGAACCGTCTATTGGTACGGATTTGGTTAGTAACTATGTTTGGCGTGGTCAAGACTTGGGAGATGTATCCCTTCAACCTACACTCGGTATTTCCTATAAGGGATTGAGCTTTAGCGCATGGGGAAGTGTTGGTTTGTCTGATTGGAGTGACACGAAGGAGTTTGACCTTACGCTTGGATATGAAAAGGGAGGATTCAATGTTGCAATAACCGACTACTGGTTCAATGCTGGACAAGATCCGGACAACCATTATTTCGAGTATCATGCACATAAGACAAATCATGTCTTTGAAGGAAACTTAGGATATGATTTCGGTCCTGTCTCTTTCCAAGCCTTTGTCAACTTTGCGGGTAATGATGGTGTGAACAAAGATGGCAAGCGAGCCTATTCCACCTATTTAGAGTTGGCAGCACCATTCAAATTTGCTACGTGTGAATGGGAGGCAGCGCTCGGAGTAGTGCCTATGGCTACCACCTTTTACAACACCACGGGTATTGGACTTACCAATATCTCGCTGAAGGCTACGAAAGATATCCACATTACGGACACTTTCTCCATTCCACTCTTCGCTCAAATAGCGACGAACCCTTATGAGAAGAAAGCGTACTTTGTCTTTGGACTCACGTTACAACCATAATATATTTAACTTTCTGCTGAAGTTTTGTATATCAAGTCCAGCGTGCCTGCTGATAGGTACGCTGGACTGTTTTTTTCATGTCACACAAATGTGCACTATAGTCAAAATCAGCAAACCCTTTGGCAACGTTAGATGGGGTTGTCCACGAACCTGTTATGTGTATTCCTGCAAAAGTTTGGTAGTGCATATTGCAAGCTAATCCGCAATCATGAATCAATCGAGGACAATCATCATAACATCCATCTATCAAAACAGGAGGAATCCTATCCCAGTTGTATGTGTTGTACATCGATTTCTCTGGATAGCCCCACCTATACATAATTTGTGCCATTGCTACTGCTGCACAACCCGCTAATGTGTGTCCGCATTGACTTTCATCATCGTCGGTTGGACAGAAGTAGTTGTAAGAGGGAGAACAACCTTTTTCTCCATTTTTGCTTTGTCCCCACATGACTTCTCCTTCTCTTTTATCTAATAGAATCGTCCCTGGTTCATACAAATACACCTGACTTGTGCAGGTTAATTGAGATAAATAGAACAAAAAGATAATGATGATTTTTTTCATTTCAGTCTTTCAAGTTTGTTCAGTGAATTATTTTCAATGAAAGCTTTTAAAGCATCTATATCATAATCGTGATGACATACATATACTTCTTCAAAGGGGTCTTTGTCTATTACATATTTTGATATTGAGTCCAAAAGTGATTCATCCCAATCATCAGAGTTTATAGAGGCATATGCAGCTATATAGTAAGGATAACAATTTAATCTATAATAATCATCTACAATTTTTACCGTATGGTCCTTGATACTGGCACAACAGAAACTTGTATCTCCCTCATTGTGAACAAACATCCTTACAAGCACTTTGTCCGTGTAATCATTCTTCATTTTGACCACATAACCCTTAGGATCATTTTCATCCACACAATTGTCACCAGGACACCCACATAAAAACACAGGCATTGCAACGACAATAGCAATCATTAGATTCTTCATTTTTTTCATAATCATTCAAGTATTTAACGTTGCGGTGAATTCTATAAATTCACCGTATAAACAGATTTAATACAAAATGTGGGTTGATGAACTTTTCGGTGATTTTTGATTTCTTTCGGTATCTTGCTGTTTGTCAGTCGGTCACAGTGCTCGCACTGCTCCCTCTTTCCGCACAGCAATCTACTCGAAACAAATTCAAAAATCCCACGAAATGAATTTATAGAATCCACCTTGATAATTTTTGTAAAAATACAATCTATTTTTGATTTTGAAGATATCATGTAATTATTTTATTCAAATTTAACATAGAAACATTTAAATATATAAAAAAAGGTAGCGCCTCAATTTATAAACAGGAAAATATAACGTGAGTTCTATTAATTCATTGTTAAAAAACAATCTGTATTTATTCCATTTTCCCCACTTCTACACCTTGTTTTTTTCAATAAGTAGCGGATTGAAAGAAAACCACTCGGTTTACTTTCAATTTGTAATTAATAGGTTTTGTTTTCTTGTGAATGGTTACTATTGCCCATTTTTAAGAAAGTTACATCCATGTGTTTGTGTCATAATGTCAGAATATTATTATTTTTGCATTCAAAATGAAAGAATAAAAAAGAATAATATGGCAAAGTGTAATTCTAAAGGGCTCTACCAGAGCGAGTATGAGCATGATGCCTGCGGTGTTGGCATGGTGGTTAACATCCATGGAGGTAAAAGTCACCAGTTGGTTGACGATGCACTGCAAGTATTGGAAAACATGAGACACCGTGGTGCCGAAATTGGAAAAGATGGCGATGGTGCGGGTATCATGTTACAAATTCCGCATGAGTTTATTCTATTGCAGGGTATCCCTGTCCCTGAGAAGGGTAAATATGGTACAGGTCTTGTCTTCTTGCCTAAAGATAAAAATCGTCAGCAAGAGATACTTAGTATTATCATCGAAGAGGTGGAGCGCGAGGGACTTCAACTGATGCACCTACGTGCCGTTCCAACGAATCCTGATTGCTTGGGTGAACGCGCTCTTAGTACAGAGCCTGACATCAAGCAACTTTTCATTACGGGTGTTCAGGATGATGAAGTGGAACTCTTCCCACGTGTTTTATATAGAATACGCAAAAAGATTGAAAAGCGTGTATCTGACAAAGATTTCTACATTTGTTCTTTGAGCAATTCAAACATTGTATACAAAGGAATGTTGTCAAGCATGCAGGTGAGAGAATACTTCCCTGATCTATCCAATCCTTACTTCACAAGTGGTTTGGCATTGGTTCATTCAAGATTTAGTACAAATACATTCCCTACTTGGTCGTTGGCTCAGCCTTTCCGTTTGTTGGCTCACAATGGTGAGATTAACACTATTCGTGGTAACCGCGGATGGATGAAGGCGAGAGAAAGCGTATTGAGTAGCGATGCTTTGGGTGATATTCGTGAAATCTCACCTATCGTACAACCTGATATGAGTGATTCTGCTTCGTTGGATAACGTATTGGAACTCTTCCTTATGTCTGGTTTGAGCTTGCCTCACGCTATGGCGGTACTTGTACCTGAGTCTTTCAATGATAAAAATCCTATCAGTGAGGATCTGAAAGCCTTCTACGAATATCACTCCATTTTGATGGAGCCATGGGACGGACCTGCTGCTCTCTTGTTTAGCGATGGCCGTTTTGCGGGTGGTATGCTTGATCGTAATGGTTTGCGTCCTGCGCGTTACACCATCACCAAAAATGACACTATGGTAGTAGCAAGTGAAGTGGGTGTGATGGATTTCGATCCAACAGAGGTGGTTGAAAAGGGTCGCCTACAACCTGGTAAGATATTACTTATTGATACAAAAGAAGGTAAAATATATTATGATGGTGAAATCAAACAGCAATTAGCGTCTGAACATCCATATCGACAGTGGCTTTCAACCAACCGTATTCAGTTGGAGAAATTGAAAAGCGGTCGTAAAGTGGAGAATGGCGTTAGCAACTTGCTGGAGAAAGAATTGATGTTTGGTTATGGTCAGGAGGATGTCACCTCAACCATTGTTCCAATGGCAACAACAGGCCAGGAACCAACAGCTGCCATGGGTAACGATACTCCATTGGCTGTTCTCTCTACTCAGCCTCAGGTCTTCTTTAACTATTTCCGTCAACAATTTGCACAGGTAACCAACCCTGCTATCGACTCTATCCGTGAGAGCCTTGTAATGAGCCTTACTGAATATATCGGTCGCGTCGGAACAGGAATTCTAAATCCAGATGAGACCAACTGTAAGATGGTTCGTCTACCTCATCCAATCTTGAACAACACTCAATTGGATATTCTTTGCAACATCAGATACAAAGGATTCAACACGGTGAAATTGCCAATGACATTCACCACAGATTTGAGAACTTCCCTCGATCAACTCTGCAAAGATGCAGAACATAGCGTTGATCAAGGTTTCAACTATATCATTTTAACAGATAAAGAGGTGGATGGTCCGTTCATTCCTTCTTTATTGGCAGTTTCCGCTGTACATCACTATTTGATCTCTGTTGGTAAACGTGTACAAACCGCTTTGATCGTTGAGAGTGGTGAGATACGTGAGACAATGCATGCGGCTCTTCTATTAGGTTATGGTGCTTCTGCATTGTGTCCTTACATGGTATTTGCTATCTTGGACGACCTTGTAAAGAAGGGTAAGATTCAAGAGGATTATGCTACGGCAGAAACCAACTACATCAACGCAGTGAAAAAGGGTCTCTTTAAGATTATGGCGAAGATGGGTATCTCTACCATTCGTTCTTATAGAGGTGCTAAGATATTCGAAAGCATTGGATTGAGTGAGAGTTTGCTTCGCAACTACTTCGGAACTGAGGTGAGCACAATAGGTGGTATCGGTTTGGAGAAGATAGCTGCTGATGCACAATCATTCTATGCGAAGGCTAACAGTCTGAAAGAATCTGTAACAGACTCATTCCTTCCTAACCTTGGTCAGTTCCACTGGAGAAAAGATGGTATTCGCCATGCTTGGAATCCTGAAACCATTGCCACCTTGCAATTGGCTTGCCGAAAAGGTGATTATGCGAAGTTTAAGGAGTTCTCTAAATTGGTGGATGACAAGGCTGATCCAATTTTCATACGTGATTTCTTGGGTATCAAACAACAACCTATTTCCATTGACGAGGTGGAACCTGTAAGTGAGATTGTAAAACACTTTGTTACGGGTGCCATGTCATTCGGTGCATTGAGTATAGAGGCACACGAAGCGATTTGTTTAGCAATGAATCGTTTAGGTGCAAGAAGCAACACAGGTGAAGGTGGTGAGGATTCTGCTCGTTTCCACACAGAGGTGGATGGTGTTAGTCTTTCTAGTAAGACAAAGCAGATTGCATCTGGTCGTTTCGGTGTAACCACAGAATACCTTGTCAATGCCGAGGAGTTACAAATTAAGGTGGCACAGGGTGCTAAGCCAGGAGAGGGTGGTCAGTTGCCTGGATTTAAGGTAAACGAGATCATTGCTCGTACTCGTCACTCCATCCCTGGTATCTCTCTTATCTCACCTCCACCTCATCACGATATTTACAGTATTGAGGACTTGGCACAGTTGATTTTCGACTTGAAGAATGTGAACCCTACCGCAGCTATCAGTGTTAAGTTAGTTTCTGAAAGTGGAGTGGGAACCATTGCAGCAGGTGTAGCTAAAGCGAAGGCTGACCTCATCGTTATCAGTGGTGCTGAGGGTGGTACAGGTGCTTCTCCTGCAAGTTCTATGCGTTTCGCTGGTATCTCTCCTGAAATTGGTCTTTCTGAGACACAACAGACACTTGTTAGAAACGGACTTCGTTCTCAGGTACGTCTTCAGGTGGATGGACAAATCAAGACAGGACGCGACGTAGTGTTGATGGCATTGTTAGGAGCTGATGAGTTTGGTTTTGGAACAACAGCACTTATCGTATTAGGATGTGTAATGATGCGTAAATGTAATATGAACACATGTCCTATGGGTGTTGCAACACAAGATCCTCGTCTAAGAGAACATTTCCTTGGTAAGGCAGATCATTTGGTAAACTACTTCACATTCCTTGCACAGGAGGTTCGTGAATATTTGGCTCAGATGGGATACCGTTCATTGAATGAGATCATCGGTCACACAGAACTTATCGAGACGAAAGAATCAGTACTTGATTTGGCTCGATTGTTATACAAGGAAGAGGGTGTGTTACATCACACAACAGATATGCCTCGTCACTTTGAGGGACTTCTTGATCAACAGATTATCAAAGCAGCACAGTCAGCTATTGATTGTCATGAGGAGGTAAACCTTGATTATGCTATTAAGAATACAGACCGTGCAGTGGGTGCCATGGTTTCAGGTGTGATTGCCAAGAAATATGGTGAAGCTGCATTACCAGACAATACGATTAATGTGAAATTTAAAGGTTCTGCCGGACAGTCATTTGGAGCATTCCTTGTTCACGGAGTCTCATTCAAATTGGAAGGAGAGACAAACGACTATTTTGCAAAAGGATTGTCAGGAGGACGAATCGCAATCTTGCCGCCATCAAGAAGTGAATTCTCTGCTGAAGATAACATCATCGCAGGAAACACTGGACTTTATGGTGCAACCAGTGGAGAGTTGTATGTGAATGGTAAAGTGGGTGAGCGTTTCGGCGTGAGAAACTCAGGAGCCATCGCAGTCATTGAAGGTGCAGGCGACCACTGTTGCGAATATATGACCAACGGACGTGTTGTCGTGTTGGGTGATACAGGACGTAACTTCGCTGCAGGTATGAGTGGTGGTGTTGCTTACGTATGGGATCGCCGCGGATCATTCGATTACTACTGTAACATGGATATGGTGGAGATCAATCTTGTCGAGGAGACTCAATATCGCAGAGAGTTGCATGAGTTGATTCGTCAACACTATCTGTACACTGGTTCTAAGTTGGCTCGTACAATGTTGGACGACTGGTCACATTATGTAGAACAGTTCATCCAAGTAGTGCCAATCGAATACAAACGAGTGTTGCAGGAGGAGCAAATGAGAAAATTACAACAGAAAATTGCAGACGTACAAAGAGATTATTAAGATATGAAAAATCCGAAAGCATTCATGGAGGTGGCTCGGCAGGAAGCTGGCTACCGCCCGATACACGACCGAATTCACGATTTCGGTGAGGTGGAGCAGACATTGAATACGAAAGACCGCCGTCAGCAGGCTTCTCGCTGTATGGATTGTGGCGTGCCTTTCTGTCACTGGGCTTGCCCATTGGGTAACAAGGCTCCAGAATGGAATGAGGCATTGTATAATGGTGATTGGGAATTAGCTTACCATTTGTTAAATTCCACCAACCCGTTCCCTGAGTTCACAGGACGTATCTGTCCGGCATTGTGTGAGAAGGCTTGCGTCATTAATCTATTTAATCATGAGCCTACCACCAACCGTGAAAACGAATGTGCAATCACGGAAGGTGCCTTCCGCGAGGGGTATATCACTATCCATCATCCTATTCGTAATGGCAAAAAAGTAGCTGTTATTGGTGCTGGCCCTGCAGGATTGGCTGCTGCAAACGAACTTAACCTAATGGGATATGAGGTGACTGTATATGAAAAGAATGAGGCAGCCGGCGGATTGCTACGTTATGGAATTCCTAATTTCAAACTGAATAAAACCATCATCGATAGAAGAATCAATGTGTTGGAACAAGAAGGTATCACCTTCAAATATGGAACTGCCATCGACTCTATCGACTCAATAAAAGCGGATGCGATTGTCATTGCTACGGGTACGCCTACTGCAAGAGACTTGAAAGCTCCAGGAAGAGAACTCAAAGGTGTTCATTTTGCACTCGAATTGCTTGCTCAGCAGAATCGTGTGTTGGCAGGTATGGAATTCTCACCAGAAGAACGTATCACAGCCAAGGGCAAGGATGTTTTAGTAATTGGTGGTGGTGATACGGGTAGCGACTGTATCGGTACGGCTCATCGCCAAGGTGCACTTAGTGTTACGCAGATCGAGATTATGCCTCGTCCAGTAGATGGACCAGAAGATCCTAAGAATCCATGGCCTAATTTCCCTAGAACATTCAAGACTACTTCAAGTCATGAGGAGGGATGTACAAGACGTTGGAACATCAACACGTTGGAATTCATCGGTAAGGATGGTAAACTAACAGGCGTACGTGTACAGGAAATCGACTGGAAACCAAATCCAGATGGTGGTCGTCCAATCATGGTCGAGAAGGGTGAACCAGAGATTATCAAGGCAGAACTCGTGCTATTGGCTATGGGATTCTTGAAGCCTGAGCATCCTGCTTATCCTGAGAATGTCTTCGTATGTGGAGATTCATTAAACGGAGCTTCTCTTGTTGTTCGTGCTATGGCGAGTGGTAAACAAGCCGCACAAAAGGTAAACGCTTATTTAAAGTAAAAAATCATGAGTAAGTATATTTTCGTGACGGGTGGCGTGGTTTCATCATTAGGTAAAGGCATCATATCTGCCTCTATCGGGAAACTATTGCAGGCACGTGGCTACAGGATTACTATTCAGAAGTTTGACCCTTATATCAATATAGATCCGGGTACTCTGAATCCATACGAGCACGGCGAGTGCTACGTTACGGCTGATGGTATGGAAACCGATCTTGATTTGGGTCATTATGAAAGATTTACGGGCATCCAAAGTACACGACACAACTCACAGACAACTGGACGTATCTATCAAGCGGTGATTGAGAATGAACGTAGGGGTGACTACCTTGGTCACACTATCCAAGTCGTACCTCACATCACTGACGAGATAAAACGTAGAATCCAACAGTTGTCTATCGTACCCGAAGGTGAACCAGCCAACTCTGCATACGATTTCATCATCACAGAGATTGGCGGTACGATTGGTGACATTGAGAGTGCACCATTCCTTGAAGCTATTCGTCAACTGAAATGGGAACTGGGAAAGGATGCCGTTTGTGTCCACCTAACCTATGTACCATACCTTAAGGCTGCTGGTGAGTTGAAGACAAAACCAACTCAGCACAGTGTCAAAGACCTACAGTCTGCGGGTATTCAACCAGATATTCTTATTCTACGTTCTGAGAAACATTTAGACGACCATCTACGCACGAAGGTGGCTGGATTCTGTAATGTGGACCTTGAATGTGTTATTCAAAGTGAGGATTTGCCTGATATTTACGAGGTACCAGTAAATATGCAGAAGCAAGGACTCGATGCTGCCATTCTTCGTAAAATGGAGATACCAGTAGGTGAAACTCCTAAGTTGGGACCATGGAACCATTTCTTGGAGTTGCGTCGTACCGCATCAGAGGTGGTTCGCATTGGATTGGTTGGCAAATATGATTTGCAGGATGCTTACAAGAGCATTAGCGAGAGTCTGTCACATGCCGCCACTTATCATCACAGAAAGGTGCAGATCACCTTTATCAACTCCGAAAATTTGGATATGAAGTTGGTAGAAAAACAAGATGGTTTGGTAATCTGTCCTGGATTCGGTAAGCGTGGAACAGAGGGCAAGATCCAAGCCGCACAGTATGCCAGAGAACATGATGTGCCATGTTTTGGTATCTGTCTTGGTATGCAGATGATGGTCATCGAGTTTGCTAGAAATGTACTGGGACTTAAGGATGCAGATAGCACGGAGATGAATGAGAAGACAAAAAATAATGTGATTGACCTGATGGAAAATCAGAAGAATGTCTCTCAGATTGGTGGTACGATGCGTCTTGGCGCTTATAATTGCGAATTGTTGGAAGGTTCGCGTGCAGCAGTCATCTATGATGAGCAACTCATTCGTGAACGTCATCGTCATCGTTATGAGTTCAATAATGCATATTTAGATCAATTTGAATCAAAAGGGATGAAGGCCAGTGGTAAGAATCCAGATGCCGACTTGGTGGAGATTGTGGAGATTCCAAATCTTCGCTGGTACATTGGTACACAATTTCATCCTGAATATCAGAGTACGGTATTACAACCGCACCCATTGTTTATGGATTTTATCAAAGCAGCAATAAATAAGTGAGATGAAAAAAGCGAAACTAATATTAGAAGACGGAACGATATTCGAGGGATGGTCGTTCGGTTATGAGCAAGAAGGTGATCATTGCGCAACCTCAGCAGACACCTCAGGTGAGGTGGTCTTCTGCACAGCTATGACAGGCTATCCGGAAAGCCTAACAGATCCTAGCTATGCAGGACAGCTGTTGGTGATGACCTATCCGTTGGTTGGTAACTATGGAGTACCACCGCAAGAAAAATGGGAAAGCGACCGTATTTATGCTCGGTCGCTTATTGTGTCTGATTATAGTGCGGCCTACTCGCATTGGGATGGACGAGAGAGCCTCTCTGAATGGCTCATTCGTGAGAAGATACCGGCGATCACTGGTGTCGACACCCGACGGCTGACAAAAGTATTACGAGAACGAGGGGTGATGATGGGCAAAATCGTTATAGGTGATGCCTCTACAACCACCAATCTTTACAAACCTGCGACAGAATATGGCTCCATCAATTGGGTGGAACGCGTATCCTGTCGCAGTGTTGTTCGATACAATGAGGGTGCTGATATAAAAGTTGTCCTCGTTGATTGTGGTGTAAAAGCTAATATTATCCGCTGTCTTGTGAACCGTGGTTGTGAAGTGATTCGTGTGCCTTGGAACTATGATTATACAGAGATGGACTTTGATGCCTTGTTCCTCGGAAATGGTCCTGGTGACCCTAACTTGTGTGGAGAGGCAATTGATATCCTAAAGAAACAGATGCAACGCTCTGACAAACCTATCTTTGGTATCTGTTTGGGTAATCAACTCTTAGCAAAGGCAGCAGGTGCTACTGTTTACAAGCTGAAATATGGACATCGTTCTCACAACCAGCCTGTACGCCTCGTAGGAGAAAATAAATGTTTCATTACTGCGCAAAACCATGGATATGCAGTGGATGCTCAGACTCTTCCATCGGATTGGAAAGAGCTTTTCGTCAATATGAACGATGGCTCTAATGAGGGTATCCAACATAGCTCCAAACCTTGGTTCTCGGCTCAGTTCCACCCAGAGGCTTGTTCGGGTCCTGTTGATACGGAGTTTCTTTTCGATCGCTTCGTAGCATCTATTAAAAAATAATCACCTTGATACAAAATTTAGCAAAGAAAATTAAATATGAGAGACGAAACAATACATAAAGTGCTCCTGTTGGGTTCGGGAGCGTTGAAGATTGGTGAGGCTGGAGAGTTTGATTACTCTGGTTCGCAAGCTCTGAAGGCTCTGCGTGAAGAGGGTATCAAGACAGTGCTTATCAATCCAAACATTGCTACGGTGCAGACTTCAGAAGGCGTTGCCGATGAAATTTATTACTTGCCCGTACAACCTTACTTCGTAGAACGCGTCATTGAAAAGGAACGTCCTGAGGGTATCTTATTGGCATTCGGAGGTCAGACTGCATTGAACTGTGGTGTGGAACTCTATCGCAGCGGCGTCCTTGAGCGTTATGGCGTACGTGTATTGGGAACACCAGTACAATCTATCATTGATACGGAAGACCGCGAATTATTCGTGGAGAAACTGAATGAGATAGATGTCAAGACGATTCGCTCCGAAGCTTGTTCTTCTGTCGAGGAGGCTCGTCAGGCTGCTCAGAAAGTAGGTTATCCAGTTATCCTTCGTGCTGCTTATGCACTTGGTGGATTGGGTAGTGGTTTCTGTGACAACGAGCAGGAGTTAAACGAATTGGCAGAAAAGGCATTTGCCTTCTCTCCTCAGGTTTTGGTGGAGAAATCCCTTAAAGGTTGGAAAGAAATAGAATATGAGGTGGTACGTGATAAATATGACAACTGTATCACTGTTTGTAATATGGAAAACTTCGACCCACTTGGTATTCACACAGGCGAGAGTATCGTGGTGGCTCCTAGTCAGACACTTAGTAATGCTGAGTTTCATAAACTACGTGCCTTAGCCATCAAGATTATTCGCCATATTGGTATTGTGGGTGAATGTAACGTGCAATATGCCTTAGACCCTCAATCTGAAGATTATCGCGTCATCGAGGTGAATGCACGTCTTTCTCGTTCTTCTGCTTTGGCTAGTAAGGCAACGGGTTACCCTCTTGCTTTCGTAGCTGCTAAGTTGGGATTGGGTTACGGACTCTTCGAGTTGAAGAATGCGGTAACTAAAGAGACTTCAGCTTTCTTTGAACCTGCGCTCGATTATGTGGTGTGCAAGATTCCTCGTTGGGATCTATCTAAATTCCATGGTGTCGACCGTGAACTAGGTTCCAGCATGAAGAGTGTGGGCGAAGTAATGGCTATCGGACGAACTTTTGAGGAGGCTTTGCAGAAAGGTCTTCGTATGATTGGTCAGGGTATGCATGGTTTCGTGGAAAACAAAGAGTTGACCATCCCGGATATTGCTGCTGCTTTACATGAACCTACGGATAAACGTATCTTTGTGGTTTCCAAAGCCATGCACCTGCCAGAATATGATATCGATCGTATTTATGAATTAACCAAGATCGACCGCTGGTTCCTCGAAAAACTAAAACATATCATTGACATTGATGACAGACTGAAGAGTGTGACATCAATCAAATCTTCTGATGGAACCACTGCTTCATTGATGGAGGCTGCCCTTCGTGCTATCCCAGCTGATCTTATTCGTGAGGCTAAGATGTACGGATTCTCAGACTTCCAAATTGCTCGTGCAATCGGTCTTGAGAATGAGGTAAATCGTTTGGAGGATGGACATTCACGTGGTGAAAAGATGCATCGCGCTATGCTTGTGGTGCGTGAACTTCGTAAACGCCTCGGCATACTTCCAGTTGTAAAGCAAATCGATACAATGGCTGCTGAATATCCAACACAAACCAACTATCTATATCTGACTTACAGTTCGTTGGATGGCGCTAAAAACAATGTTGGTCATGATGTTGCCTATGAGAATGATTCACGTTCTGTTATCGTTCTTGGCTCAGGTGCTTACCGTATTGGTAGTAGTGTTGAGTTCGATTGGTGTGGTGTACAAGCCTTGAACACTATTCGTCGTGAGGGATATCGCTCTGTTATGATCAATTATAATCCAGAGACTGTTTCTACAGACTATGATTTGTGCGACAGACTATACTTCGATGAGTTAACCTTCGAGAGAGTGATGGATATCATCGATCTTGAAATCCCTTATGGTGTCATTGTCTCTACAGGAGGTCAGATACCTAATAACTTGGCTGTCTATCTCGATGAGGAGCATGTTCCTATCTTAGGTACGCAAGCAAGTGATATTGATTGCGCTGAAGACCGTGCTAAGTTCTCAGCCATGCTGAATGAGATTGGAGTCAATCAGCCAGAATGGAGTGCATTGACAAGCATGGAGGATATCGATAGCTTCGTAGAGCGTGTAGGCTTCCCAGTTCTTGTTCGTCCAAGTTACGTGTTGAGTGGAGCCGCTATGAACGTCTGCTCAAATAAAGAGGAGCTGGAAAGATTCTTAAAACTTGCCGCTAACGTTAGCAAGAACCACCCTGTAGTGGTTTCTAAGTTCATCGAACATGCAAAAGAGATTGAGATGGATGCCGTGGCACGCAATGGTGAGATACTTGCATACGCTATTTCTGAGCATATTGAGTATGCTGGCGTCCATTCAGGAGATGCTACGATTCAGTTCCCTCCACAGAAATTGTATGTGGAGACCGTACGTCGTATCAAACGTATCTCTAAGCAAATTGCGAAAGCTTTGCATATCAATGGTCCGTTCAACATTCAATACATGGCACGACAGAATGATATCCTCGTTATTGAGTGTAACTTACGTGCCTCACGTTCCTTCCCATTTGTATCGAAGGTGCTTAAATTGAATCTCATCGATCTTGCCACTCATGTGATGTTAGACTTACCAGTGGAGAGACCATCCAAGAATCTGTTCGATCTTGATTATGTAGGTATCAAGGCATCACAGTTCTCATTCAACCGTTTACAGAATGCCGATCCCGTTTTGGGTGTTGATATGGCAAGTACAGGTGAGGTTGGTTGTATAGGTGACTCAACCGATATCGCACTGCTTACGGCTATGCTTTCAGTAGGTCATCGCATTCCGAAGAAGGGTGGATCCATTCTGCTCTCTACAGGTGGAGCTAAACAGAAGGCGGCTATGCTTGATGCAGCACGTCAGCTTGCAACACATGGTTATCATCTGTATGCTACTCATGGTACGAGTGATTATCTTACCGCTAATGGCATTGAGAACACTACCGTTCTATGGCCAAGCGAGGAGAACTCATCCAAAGAGTATGTGACGGAGGCTCCTTCTGCACTTGAACTCCTTCATGATCATAAAATCGATATGGTGGTGAATATCCCTAAAGATTTGACCAGTCATGAGTTGACCAACGGATATAAAATCCGTCGTGTCTCCATCGATTTGAATATACCACTTATCACCAATGCTCGTTTGGCATCAGCATTCATCAATGCCTTTATAGAGGTACCATTGGATACAATTCCAATCAAGAGCTGGCGTGAATATCAATAATTAGTTAATAATCAATAAATCAGAATATTATGTGTGGAATAGTAGGAATATTTCGTTTGAGTAAACAAAGCGCGGAGCTACGAGATAAGGCACTGCGCATGAGTCAGAAGATACGTCACCGTGGACCCGATTGGAGTGGTATATGGTGTGGAGAGTCCGCCATTTTAGCGCATGAGCGTCTGAGTATTGTTGACCCGGAATCGGGTAAGCAGCCTCTGTTCTCGCCCGATGGTCGACAAGTATTGGCTGTGAATGGCGAGATCTATAATCATCAAGATATTCGTCGTGAGTTTGGTTCAGCATATGAGTTCCAAACAGGTAGTGACTGTGAAGTAATCCTAGCCCTATATAGAGAGTGGAGATCTTCTGTTAAGGATATTGCTACTGCAGATCCTTCTGCCATGTTGGAGCGTCTTAGTGGAATCTTTGCTTTCGCCCTTTATGATGGGGAGAGAGATGAGTTTTTGATTGCTCGTGACCCAATAGGTGTCATTCCTTTATACATTGGATATGATAACGATGGAAAGGTTTATGTGGCTTCTGAAATGAAGGCTTTGGAGGGTCAATGCGATCGATATGAACCATTCCTTCCAGGACATTATTACTGGAGTCAAAGTGCAAGCATGAAGCGTTGGTACACTCGTGATTGGTTCTCATACGATGCAGTTAAGTCTGCTCCTTCAAGCAGTGAGGAGATTCGTCAGGCACTCCGTGCAGCTGTGAAACGTCAGTTGATGTCTGATGTTCCATACGGTGTTCTACTTTCTGGTGGATTGGATTCCAGTATCATTTCAGCCATTGCTGAACGATACAGCGAGAACCGTATAGAGAACGATGGTAAGACACGTGCTTACTGGCCACGTCTTCACTCATTCGCTGTAGGTTTGAAGGGTGCACCTGATTTGGCTAAGGCTCGTCTTGTAGCAGAACATATCGGAACTGTTCATCATGAGATCAACTATACGATTCAAGAGGGATTGGATGCTATTCGTGATGTTATCTATTTCATTGAGACATACGATGTTACTACCGTACGTGCATCTACCCCAATGTATTTGTTGGCTCGTGTCATCAAATCAATGGGTATCAAGATGGTACTTTCAGGTGAGGGAGCCGATGAGATCTTTGGAGGATACCTCTATTTCCACAAAGCACCATCAGCACGCGATTTTCATGAGGAGACTGTTCGAAAGCTTTCTAAACTCTATATGTATGACTGTCTACGTGCGAACAAGAGTCTTTCTGCATGGGGTGTGGAGGGTCGTGTTCCATTCTTGGATAAAGAATTCCTTGATGTGGCAATGACCACCAATCCAGAGGCAAAGATGTGTCCTGGTCAAACCATCGAGAAACTTATTCTAAGAGAGGCCTTCTCAGATATGTTGCCAGAAGAGATTGCATGGAGACAAAAAGAGCAGTTCAGCGATGGAGTGGGTTATTCATGGATTGATACTCTTAAACGTATCACTTCTGAAGCTGTTACAGATGAGCAGATGGCTCACGCAGCAGAACGATTCCCTATTAATCCACCATTGAACAAAGAGGAATATTACTATCGTAGTATTTTTGAAGAGCACTTCCCAAGCGAATCAGCTGCACGTAGTGTACCACAAGAGGCTAGTGTCGCTTGTTCTACTGCAATTGCTCGTGAGTGGGACGAAGCCTTCAAGAAATTGAATGATCCTAGTGGACGTGCTGTTAGCGGTGTTCACGAACAAGCTTATTAAAATTAATTTGACATGTGTGGAATAGTAGGATATATTGGTAAGCAACAAGCCTATCCCATTTTGATTAAGGGCTTGAAACGATTGGAATATCGTGGATATGACAGTGCTGGCGTGGCACTTATCAACGATTCTTCCTCCTTGAACGTTTATAAAACCAAGGGTAGAGTGAAAAATCTTGAGGAGGCTTGTGCAGAGAAGGATACGAGTGGTAGCGTGGGTATTGCTCACACGCGTTGGGCCACTCATGGCGAACCTTCTGCTGTAAATGCTCATCCGCATTATTCCCAATCGAAGAATTTGGCAATCATCCACAATGGTATCATTGAAAACTATAGTGATCTGAAATCAAGACTGCAGGAGAAGGGCATTGAATTCCGCTCTGACACAGATACCGAGGTCATCGTACAATTCATAGAGTATGTACAAACACGCAAGAACCTTGATTTGTTGACCGCTGTCAGCATTGTTCTGCATGAACTCATTGGTGCATATGCTATCGCCATTCTTGATCGTCGTCATCCAGACACAATCATTGCTGCCCGTAAGCAGAGTCCGCTTGTTATAGGTATTGGCGATGATGAATTCTTTTTAGGTTCGGATGCTAGTCCGATTGTCGAATACACTAATCGGGTGGTCTATCTGGAAGATGGTAATATAGCTGTTATCAAACGTGGTGAGGATTTGAAGATTGTAGATATTCACAACATAGAAATGTCACCCGAAGTGAAAACAGTCGATTTCAACCTTGGACAGATTGAAAAAGGTGGATATGCTCACTTCATGTTGAAGGAGATCTTTGAACAACCTGATTGCCTTTCCAATTGTATGCGTGGACGTATCAATACGGAGTGTGATCGGGTGACCCTCAATGCAGTTATCGATTTCAAAGACCGCCTTGTCAATGCAAAACGATTCATCATTGTGGGATGCGGTACTTCTTGGCATGCCGGACTGATTGGCAAACAGGTGATAGAGACTCTTTGCCGTATACCTGTGGAGGTGGAATATGCGTCAGAATTCCGTTACAGAAACCCAGTAGTGGGAGAGGGTGACGTGGTGATAGCTTTGTCGCAAAGTGGTGAGACTGCCGATACATTAGCTGCCGTAGAACTGGCTAAAAGCAAAGGCGCCTTCATATATGGTATCTGTAATGCCATCGGTGCAAGTATTCCGCGTGTTACCCATACAGGTTCCTACATTCATGTGGGACCAGAGATTGGTGTGGCTTCCACAAAGGCCTTTACAGGACAAGTCACAGTGCTGACAATGTTGGCACTTGCTGTGGCTAAAGAACGTAAAACCATTACGGATGAAGAATATATATCGATTGTAAAGGAACTGAACGTCATCCCTGATAAAATGAGAGAGGTGTTGAAACTAAACGATACAATAGCCAATCTCAGTCGCCTCTTCACCTATGCGCACAACTTCCTCTATCTAGGAAGAGGCTTCGGTTATCCTGTCGCTTTGGAAGGAGCTCTGAAATTGAAGGAGATCAGTTACATTCATGCAGAGGGTTACCCTGCTGCAGAGATGAAACACGGTCCTATCGCTTTGATTGATAGTGACATGCCGGTCGTTGTCATTGCTCCACGCAATGCGATGTATGAAAAGGTACTGAGTAACATTCAGGAGGTAAAGGCTCGACATGGAAGAGTGATAGCTCTCGTGTCGAAAGGTGACGAGAGTATCCGTAAGTGTGCGGATGTTGTCATCGAACTTCCTGATACATTGGAATGTTTAGAGCCATTGATCTATACGATTCCTCTTCAAATGCTTGCATACCATGTTGCCGTTTGCAAGGGAAAAGATGTGGATCAACCTCGTAACCTTGCCAAATCAGTAACAGTAGAATAAAGGTTAATACCCGACAAATAAAATGGAACAGTTAAAACATGAGTGCGGTGTTGCGATGATTCGTCTTCTAAAACCGCTTGAATATTACGAGAAAAAATATGGCACACGATGCTATGGATTGAATAAGCTCTATCTGATGATGGAGAAACAACATAATCGTGGTCAGGAGGGCGCTGGTATCGCTTCCGTTCACCTTAATGTTGAACCTGGATGCGAATACATGTTTCGTGAGAAAGCAGAGGGTAAGGATGCCATTACTGAAATCTTCTCTCGGGTGGATGCCTCTTTTTCAGGTGAGCTCTTGATGGGTCATCTACGCTACTCAACAACAGGTAAGAGCGGACTGACTTTCGTTCACCCCTTCTTGCGTCGTAACAACTGGCGTGCAAAGAACCTTTGTCTCTGTGGAAACTTCAATATGACAAATATAGAGGAGATTTTCAATCAGCTAACAAAACAGGGTCAATATCCTCGTATCTACAGTGATTCGTATATCATGCTGGAACTGATGGGACATCGTCTCGACCGAGAGGTGGAACGTAATTATAAAGCAGCCAAGGAGAAAAACCTTGAAGGAACGGCCATTACAGATTATATCGACTCCAATGTGGATGTATCAAACGTCTTGAAAACATCTATGCCACAGTTTGATGGTGGCTATGTTGTATGTGGTTTGACAGGTTCTGGTGAATTTTTCACCATGCGTGACCCTTGGGGAATCCGTCCCGCTTTTTATTATCAAGATGACGAGATTGTGGCTCTTGCTTCGGAACGTCCTGTTCTTCAGACTACATTCGACTTGCAGATAAATGATATTCATGAGTTGCCTGCTGGTTCTGCACTTATCATCAGACGTAATGGGGATATTAACTTACAGTCTATCATCCCTCAAAAAGAGAGTCATGCTTGTTCATTTGAACGTATCTATTTCTCTCGTGGTAACGATTGTGATATCTATCATGAACGTCAGCAGTTAGGCAAACAACTTGTCCCAGCGGTTACACAAGCAATCGATGGAGATGTTAAAAATACCGTATTCTCATTTATTCCTCATACAGCGGAAGTGGCCTATTATGGTCTTCTACAGGGTTTTATGCAGAAAGGACATGATGTCCGATTTGAAAAGATTGCATGGAAGGATATCAAGCTTCGTACCTTCATCACGGAGGATAACCAACGAAATGACCTTGCCGCTCACGTCTATGATGTGACATACGGTGTGGTTCGTCAACAAGAGGATAATCTTGTTGTCATAGACGATAGCATCGTTCGTGGTACCACACTGAAAGAGAGTATCATTAAGATTTTGGATCGCTTACGTCCTAAGAAGATTGTGCTTGTCAGCAGTGCTCCACAAATTCGCTATCCTGATTTCTATGGTATCGATATGGCACGTCTTGAAGAGTTCATTGCCTTTCGTGCATGTATTGCTTTGTTGGAAGATCGTCACATGGATGATTTAATTGAAAAGGTATATCAACGTTGTAAGGAGGAACTTAAGAAACCGGCTGCTGAGCAGATTTTGGCAGTTAAGGATCTCTATAGACCTTTTGGCACACAAGAGATTAATGAAAAGATTGTTGAGATGTTACGTCCTGACAATGTAACCACACCAATTGAGATTGTATTTCAGAGTATCGAGGGACTTCATGCTGCTTGTCCTAATCATCATGGTGATTGGTATTTCACAGGTGATTATCCGACACCAGGTGGTGTTCGTCTTTGCAACCAGTCTTTTGTCCGTTATATTGACCGAGTGTCTATGGAATAGGAGATCATTTCCATGCATCTCCTAAAATCATTCCACCACCGAAACCCATAGATTTCACTTTGCCAATAGTGTTGAACGTGACTCCGCCTAATGCGAGCACGCGGTGGTCGATGATGCCATCTGCCTTTGCACGAGCTATCTGTTCGGGGGAAAAAGCAGCATGATAACCTTGTTTGGAGATACTATCAAAGATAGGGGAGAGAGATACGTAATTGCATCTCTCTTTCCATATTTTCACCTCATCAAGCGTATGACAACTCTTGCTAACGCTTCCTTTCCACTGTATGGGTGGATTTGGATTTCTACCATTGAGATGAACGCCATAGAGCTGATAAGTTTGTGCTAAAGAATGATGATCATGTAAAACCAATCTGTTGTAATATTCTGAAGGAATGGAACGAATCAGTTGTTCTATTTCCTCTAATTTCGCCTCTGGTTTACGAATATGGATCAAGTCAACATCTCCCCTCTGAAGAAGCTGAACAATCCGTTCTGCCTCCTCAGGGAAGAATGTAGGTAATGTGATGACGATTGTCATTGATGATGCATGTTAATATGATCGAAAGAACCATCCCAATCTTTCCATACTGGTTCTATTCCTCGGTCACGAAGTGATTGAGCAATCTCCTCCACTGTACGGTCATCGTTGACGGAGAACTGCTCCAATGCTTGTGGATAGGTGTAATATCCACCTGGGTTGACGCGACTTGCGGCAGACATGGTGGTAACACCTAATGTACACATATTGTTGCGGATAAACTCCGGTTCGCGTGTTGAGTATGAAATGTCCACATCATGGTCGAAGATACGCATGGCGAAGGTCACCTGTGCCAATTGTCTGTCATTCACAAGACAGTTTGGTTGAAATCCTTCGTTTTGTGCGGGACGCATACGTGGGAAGTTAACAGAATATTTGGTTCTCCAATATTTCTTCTGAAGATAACGTAGATGGTAAGCCATCATGGTCACATCCGTCTTCCACTCCTTCTCCAATCCGAGCAACACACCCATACCGATACTATGAACGCCTGCCATACCCATACGGTCGAATCCGTTGACACGCCATTCGAACTTCGATTTCATGCCACGAGGGTGGTATATATTATAGTTGGCAGCATTGTAGGTCTCCTGAAAGCAGATGACACCATTCAATCCATGGTGTGTAAGTAATGCATAGTCTTCTGTTGAGAGAGGCATCACCTCTATCTTCAGGTTGGAGAAGTAAGGTTTAGCTCTGTCGAGTGCCTCGGCGATGTAGTCGGTACCAGCCTTGGCAGGGTTCTCTCCCGTCACAATAAGAAGGTTCTCGAAAGGGCCCAGTTTCTTGATAGCTCTGTATTCATCCTCGCACTGATCGATAGAGAGGATGGTGCGTTCCATAGGGTTTTCACGATGGAAAGCACAATAGATGCATGAGTTGCAACAAGAGTTGGTGATGTATAGAGGAATGAACATCGACATGGTTTTTCCGAATCGCTCACGCGTATATTTTTGTGAGAGTTGGGCCATCTGCTCCAAAAACGGTTCTGCCGCTGGCGAGATGAGTGCCATGAAGTCCTCCACATCACAATGATCTTTGGCAAGTGCTCGACGCACGTCAAAGCTGGTTTTTGAGGCAATCTTCTGGGTTGTCTCATCCCATGAAATGTTTTTTATTTCGTCACTAAACATTTTCTTAATTCATTATTTCTGTAAGATTCGAATCTATAATTTGTTTGGAAGTTTGCCACACACTTTGCACGTCTCCCTTTTACAAAAGTTAAAGCGGGTGAATTGCATGGAAAGAGCATCGAAAGTGAGCAATGTGTTCGTTAGCAGTTCTCCGTTTCCGATGAAGTACTTAATGCATTCAGTAGCCATCAGTGTACCGCAGATACCAGCGATACTACCTAAGACACCTATCTCGCTACCTTTCTCCACCTCCTCTGGTGCAGGAGGTTCAGGGAAGATACAACGATAGCAGGCAGTGCCTGGAATATGCGTCATCAGTTGTCCTTGATAACGGACAATACCTCCCATGGTAAAGGGTTTGTTGAGAGAAACACATACATCATTGATCAGATATTTCGAAGAGAAATTATCCGTTCCATCTATCACGTAATCGAACTGTTCAATAATGGAGGATGCCTTCGCTTCTGTTAAAAGCTCCTTGTAGGTGATCACCTGCACATCAGGATTAATGTCATTTAGCTTCTCCTTAGCAGAATCAACCTTAGGTCTGTTAATACCCGATGTGGCATGAATGATTTGTCGTTGCAAGTTACTCAGCGAAACGACATCATCATCAATCAAACCGATGGTTCCCACTCCGGCAGCTGCGAGGTACATAGCCATTGGAGACCCAAGTCCACCTGCACCCACTATTAGCACTTTTGCATTGAGTAACTTTAATTGTCCGTCCAATCCAAATCCATCCAGAATGATGTGCCGGTTGTAACGTTCTTTTTGCGTGTTATTTAAGCTTTCGTAAGTCATGTGTTAATTTAGCTGCACAGAAATTAGGCCCACACATAGTACAATACTCACCATCCGTATGTCCTGCTTCTTCAAAATATTGAAGAGCACGTTCTGGATCAAGAGAAAGATGAAATTGATCTCTCCAACGGAACTCAAAACGAGCTTTTGACAATGCATTATCACGAATGGTAGCACCTGGATGTCCCTTAGCAATATCAGCTGCATGGGCAGCAATCTTAAAGGTGACAACACCATTACGCACGTCTTCTTTGTTCGGAAGAGCTAAGTGTTCCTTTGGTGTGACATAGCAAAGCATTGCTGTTCCCAACCAAGCAATTTGTGCACCACCGATTGCTGATGTGATATGGTCATAACCCGGTGCAATATCTGTCACCACAGGTCCAAGCGTATAGAAAGGCGCCTCATGACAATGATCCAACTGACGTTCCATGTTCTCTTTAATCTTTTGCATTGGAACATGTCCTGGACCTTCAATAAATGCCTGCACACCTTTTTCCCATGCACGGGTGACAAGTTCTCCCATGGTGTCAAGTTCTGCAAATTGCGCATCATCATTAGCATCCGCTGTACAGCCTGGACGAAGACCATCACCAAGGGATAGGGCAGTGTCATATTGTGCTACGATGTCGCATATGTCATCGAAGTGCTCATATAAGAATGATTCTTTGTCGTGGATGAGACACCATTTAGACATGATGCTACCGCCACGACTGACAATACCACAGAGACGTTTATCAGCCAAATGAACATTGTGGCGACGAATACCCGCATGGATAGTGAAATAATCCACTCCCTGTTCACACTGTTCGATAAGAGTATCTTTGAATATTTCCCATGTGAGATTCTCTACCTTTCCATCAACCTTTTCTAATGCTTGGTAAATAGGCACTGTACCAACGGGTACTGGACAGTTACGAATAATCCATTCACGAGTTTCATGAATATTCGCACCTGTAGAGAGATCCATCAAAGTATCACCTCCCCATTTACAAGACCAAACAGCCTTTTCCACCTCTTCATCAATAGAAGATGTGGTAGCTGAATTTCCGATGTTGGTGTTGATTTTTACAGAAAAGTTTCGACCGATGATCATCGGCTCTGCTTCTGGGTGATTGATGTTGCATGGAAGTACAGCACGACCTCTAGCAATCTCATCTCTAACATACTCAGGGGTGATATGACTTTTTATACCCAACTCTTCACAGTTCATGTTCTCACGAATGGACACATACTCCATTTCGGGTGTAACAATTCCCGCTTTAGCATAATCCATTTGTGTGATATGCTTTCCTTTGATCGCACGACGAGGCAGTTGTATATGTTCAAAACGAAGAGAATCTAATTCGGGATTAGCAAGACGTTGTTTCCCATATTCGCTTGTCACTTCGCTTAATTGCTCTGTATCATTTCTGTCGATAATCCACTTTTCACGGAGACGAGGCAATCCTTTCTTGAGGTCGATCGTCATGTTGGGATCAGAAAAAGGTCCGCTTGTATCGTAGATATAAACAGGTTTATTCTCTTCGTATGAAGGAATTCCTTTTTCATTTTTTGTAACGGTTGGAGTAAGGTTCACCTTAATCATCCCCACGTTTATATCCGGGAATAGTTTTCCCTTCATATATGCTTTTTCTCTTTTGGCGTATGCTTTGTTATCTTGAGGCATAATGTTGAGATTAAGAGTTTAAAAATGCGGTAAGAGGACTTGAAGCTTCTGCGGAGTCACTGACACTTCCCAAGCCTGCTTCGTAGGCCATTCGACCTGCAATAACAGCCTGACGGAAGGCGTCGGCCATTTTGATAGGGTCACCTGCCACTGCAATAGCTGTGTTAACAAGACAACAATCAGCACCCATCTCCATAGCTTCAGCAGCATGACTTGGAGCACCAATACCAGCGTCTACCACGACAGGAACGGATGCTTGCTCGATGATGATTTGCAGAAAATCCTTCATTCTTAAGCCTTTATTTGTACCAATTGGAGCTGCAAGTGGCATAACAGTAGCAGCACCAGCCTCCTCAAGGTGTTTGCATAAGGTAGGATCGGCCTGACAATAAGGTAACACGACGAAACCAAGTTTCACCAATTTCTCTGTAGCCTTAAGGGTCTCTACCGAGTCAGGTAGAAGATAACGAGGGTCGGGGTGAATTTCCAGTTTCAACCAGTTGGTACCGAATGCTTCGCGAGCCATTTGAGCTGCATAGACAGCCTCTTCAGCATCACGTACACCAGATGTGTTAGGAAGCAGTTGAATGGATGGGTTTTGAGTGATATGAGTAAGAAGGTCGTCCTGCTTATCCTCCAACTCAACACGCTTCATGGCTACGGTTACCATCTCCGTCTCACTTGCTGCGATAGCTTTCGCCATGACTTCATTGTTCATGAATTTACCCGTACCTAAGAAAAGGCGCGATTTAAACTCACGTCCTGCAATTATTAGTTTTTCCATTTGTTTATTATTTGTATTATTTGTTTCGTTTTTTCAATTGGATTCTCAGCATTGAGGACTGCACCGCTCAGGGCGATACCTGTCACGCCAGTCTGCAAGATAGAAGGGATATCATCTATAGTGATACCGCCAATAGCAAAGATGGGAAGATTTATTCCCTCCTGTTTCATCTTTTGAACAATTTCTCTGTAACCCTCAAGTCCGAGGATAGGAGAGAGTCCTTTTTTCGTGGTGGTGAAGCGGAAAGGTCCACAACCGATATAGCTGGCACCAGCCTCATAATGAGCTTTCACATCGTCGAAAGTATTAGCTGTGCCACCAATGATGTAGTCAGTTCCGAGAATAGCTCTTGCTTCGCTGATCGACATATCCTTTTTGCCTAAATGAACACCATCAGCATGAATCTCAGCCACCAATTCAACGTGGTCGTCGATGATAAACTTAGCCCCTGCAGCCTTGCACATCTGCTGTGCTTTGAGAGCCACGGGACGCATTTCTTCTGTAGAAGCCTCTTTCATCCTAAGCTGAATCCATTGGCAACCACCCTCCAATGCCATTTGTATGCCATCGAGGTATGAATATTTATCGTTGTAATGTGAGATATAGTACATCCTTTTATCCTCCGCATGCAGCTTTTACGACAACAACATTGTCATTCTCTTTTAGAGGGGTAGATGGCCACTCAGCACGTGTAATCAACTGATTGTTGATAGCTACCGCCACTCCCTTGGCTGGCAGACTCAATTCTGTAGCCAATTCTGATAGGTTTTGAGACGCTGTTTCAGTCTCTTTGCTGTTGATGATAATCTTCATAGTAAAATGAAAAATAAAAGATTATTATTTGGTAGGCATAAAAAAACCTACTGATAAATCTGAAATCGACTATCAATAGGGGGGACAAAACGTCTTAAGAAGATAAACATTGAATCTGACACTCGTTTCTCACTATCAAGTGATTCACTACGTCTTTCCCTACGGCAGCATTACCTGCATCAGGTCAATGGGTATAATCTCAGTCGGTCGAAACCAACACCCCGATCGATGTTTTTATTTCTGTGCAATATTACGCACAATTATTTGTTTTGCCAAATAAATTTGGTCATTTGAATCGGAAGCATCAACTTCCGATATATGCCTCGTTTTAGATGTCAGCCACGGAACAGAATTTTTATTTTCTGTTCTGTTGCTTTTGCTGTTCCATCATAGCTTGTTGTTGCTTTTGCATCTCTTCGATTCTTGAGAGCCATGTACCCTTTTTCATTGGTTTCTTTTGGTTCTCTTGAATTTGCTTCAACAACTTCTCTTCATCCACGAAGTACTTACGTATGATTATTGTCTGAACGATAGTAATCAACAATGATACGAAGTAGTAATAGCTCAATCCAGATGAGTAGTCGTTAAAGATGAACAAGAACATAAGTGGCATGAAATACATCATATATTTCATGAATGGGAACTGACCCATTTGTCCTGTATCTGTTGAAGCCATGTTAATCTTTGTATAGATGATATTGGTGATGGTCATCAAGAGGCAGAACAAACTGAGGTGATCACCAATCAACCAGATATCCTTATTCCATGAGATAATTGCATCGTAAGTGGAAAGGTCTTCCGCCCATAAGAAGCTTTCACCTCTTAGCTCGATTGCATTCGGGAAGAAGTAGAAGAGGGCAACTAGAATTGGCATCTGGAGTAACATTGGCATACAACCACCCATTGGGTTTACGCCCGCTTTCGTATAGAGCTCCATTGTAGCTTGAGAACGTTCAGTTTGGTTCTCTGCAGGGATTCTTGCGTTAATCTCATCTATCTGTGGTTTCAACACTCTCATCTTAGCAGATGAAAGGTATGATTTATAAGTCAATGGGAAGATAATAATCTTCATCACAATGGTCATGATCAAAATGATAATACCATAATTACTGATGAAACCTCCAAGGAGATTAAACAAAGGAATGGAGAATATCTGGTTCACCCAACGGAAGATAGCAGCTCCTAATGGGATGATACGTTTCAAATTCAATTTTTGGTCTCCCGACAATTCCTTGTCGTATGATTTTAACAGTTTGTATTGGTTAGGGCCAAAGAAGTAACGCATACCAACGGTGGAGTTTCCTCCCTCATACGGAATATCAATGGATGCACTATAATGTTTGATATACTTAGATGAATCGTTAGGAATTTTTGAGTCTAAGACAGAAGAAGAGAAACTCCTATCTGCAATGAGGATACTTGAGAAATATTGATCCTTGAAGGCAATCCAACGCAAAGGCTTTTCAATATTTTCGTTGTCATTAGATGTCTCACTTAAATAGTCGATGCCATCATCTAGAGTGTTGTAATACATTTGAGCGTAACGAGACTCAAACTTGCGACCCTTCTCATGCTGTGGAATGCTCATACTCCATTGAGCGTTGAGAGGAGAATTAACCAAGATGCCATCCATATTGTTCATACGAACGTCGAAATCCACCATGTAGGAGTTTGTTGGCAATGTATAAACAAAGTCGATGCTGGAACCTTCTTTTGCTTGTAATTTGAAGATAACAGATGTATCAGTGCGGGATGAGACGTTAAATCTCATTTCAGACGTATTCAACGTTCGATTGTCTGTCGTCGGTAATTTGAGAGAGAATGAGTTTTCATTACCAGAGAACAAAACCAATGGTTCTTTCTTGTAATCCACATATTCTTTCAGGGTCACATTCTTAACAGTAGCACCCAAATTAGAAAACTCAACTTTAACGAGGTCATTTTCCAAAGTGACGTTCTCATCTTTTAGCAAAGCATTTTGTGAGAAGACACCAAAACGTTCTGCTGATTTAACCAATTTAATGGAATCAGAATCATCCTCATTGAAAATAGGTTTAGCAGTCTCTGCTCTTAATTGTTCCTCATTCTCTGCAAGCGTCTTTTGTGCAATACGAATAGAGTCGTAATATCTTTGTCTTGCTTCTTTTTGTTCTGGAGTGGGGGCGGTTAGGTAAGTATAACCAACAAGCGTAGCTATTGTACACGCGAAGAACAGAATTGTATTTTTATCCATTATTATAAATTATTTATCAGATATTTGCATTCGTAGAACATCTTCTACTTATTATCCCATTTTCAAATCAAAAATAGACTTTAAAAATAGAGTGCAAATTTACGGAATTTTTTGCTATAATCTTACTAAGATTGTAATAAAAAAATAAATTTGCTACAGACACTACATTTAAACAACTGTTAATGTAGCATCTCATCGTATAAATTCCACTTAAATGGTTTATATTATATAACTATTTGATTTTTCAATGTATAATATATTAATTATAGCTTCCAGTAAAATGTTGTACTTTCTTTGAAGATAGAGCAAAATGCGCATCAAAAGTCGGGGTGAAAATGTGTGGAATAGGATGATAGCCATCACAAGCCGCTTGTGGTAAAGGGTGTCCGTCAGTATGTCGAGAATATTTTTCAAGTTAACAAACCATTAATATAAATTTTCTGTGTAACTTTGCGTGTCTATCTATTGTCTATCTAATAGTAAGTTTTTTATATGTGGAAAGATTTTTTCTTCTTTACGAAGGGCGAAAGAAGTGGTATCGTTGTTTTGTGTTGTCTGATCGGACTAATGTTCTCCGTCAATTTCTGTCTGCCAACTCAAACGCAGGAGGAACAACGTATGGTGCAAAAAATGAACGAACTGATAAAGGATTCTGTTTCTTCTCCTCCTCCCCAAAATCATTACAATGCATATAGTGCATCTGATACACAACATGACACTATTGGCATAAAAAAAGAGACGAACAATCACCGCTCAACTTATCATTCTGAAGGGCGAGGGGAGAAGAGACGTAACAGAACCCCTGCTTTTAATTATGATACCGTTCGTGTGGAAATCAATACGGCAGATACCACAGAATTAAAGCGATTACGGGGCATAGGCAGTGTCCTGTCGGCTCGTATCGTTAAATATAGAAAGAAAATCGGTGGATTCACCTCTGTTGACCAACTACGCAATATTTATGGATTGTCACAAGAAACTTATGAGGAGATACTGCCTCATATATGGATAAAATAGCCTATTTTTGCAAAAAATTATTTTATATGTCAACAGCTCAATCCAAACCTACAATTTTAGGTACTGGTAACATTCGAGATTTACTCATAGAGTATTCTGTTCCCGCCATTGCCGCCATGATGGCATCAGCTTTGTATAATGTGATAGACCGTGTCTTCATCGGACAGGGAGTGTCGGCTCTCGCTATCTCTGGACTTGCAATCACAATGCCCATAATGAACCTCTCTGCGGCATTTGGCGCAATGATTGGTGCAGGTGGCGCGACACTTACTTCCATCAAGATGGGTCAACAGGACTATGTCAGTACGGAGAAGGTCTTGGGTAATGTGGTGTTGCTGAATGTCGTTTTGGGTATTCTCTTTATGGTACTCGGACTTATCTTCATCGACCCTATTCTATATGCGTTTGGTGCTAGCGACCAGACGATTCCGTATGCACGTGATTTCATGCAGATCATATTGATTGGTAATGTCATCACACACTTATACCTTGGATTGAACAATGTCATGCGTGCCTCTGGTAATCCGAAGAAGGCGATGCGTGTCACTATCATGACAGTGATCATCAATCTAGCTTTGGCTCCTCTCTTTATCTTTGTGTTCAAGTGGGGGATTCGAGGTGCTGCCTCTGCTACAATCTTATCGCAACTTGTTGCTTTGATTGTCGTCATCAAGCACTTCACCAATCCGGATACCTTCCTTCGCTTTAAAAGACACATTTTCAAGTTTAACGGACGTATCATCAAATCCATCCTCTCTATCGGTATGGCTCCCTTCATGCTGAATGCATGTGCATGTCTTGTTACAATCCTCATCAACAACGCGTTAAAGACACATGGTGGCGACTTAGCCATTGGTGCTTATGGTATCGTCAATAGTTTGCTGATGATATTTGCCATGCTGGTGATGGGCTTAAATCAGGGTATGCAGCCAATCGCAGGTTATAATTTTGGTGCCCAACTCTATTCTCGTGTACGCCAGGTGTTGAAGGAGACCATCCTATGTGCCACGATTGTCACAACGTTTGCTTTCCTTGTGGCGGAGACGCTTCCATACTATATGGCGCGACTATTTACGACCGACGAGGAATTGATCGCACTGACCATCAAGGGACTACGTATATGTGTCTTTGCCTTCCCGATTGTAGGTTTCCAGATGGTCACATCCAACTTCTTCCAATCTATTGGTAAAGCTCCTATGGCAGTAATATTATCATCAACCAGACAATTGTTAATGTTGATTCCATTGCTCCTGATATTGCCTAATTTTTATGGGACGGAAGGTGTCTTCGCATCGATGCCCCTCTCTGATATCTTATCCTCAATATTGGCATTCCTTCTCTTAAGACATGAGATGAAACGGTTCTCCAAACTGAAGGATAAGCCAATTGAAAGTGACTCTAATACTCAAATTTAAATCGTACGAACATGGAAAACAAAAATAACTTAATCATTAGTATAGGACGGCAATTCGGTGCTGGTGGTAGAGCGGTGGGTAAAAAACTTGCCGAGCGTTTGGGTATTGACTATTATGACAAGGAACTGATCTTTGAAGCGGCGAAAGACTACGGATTCGCACCTGAATTCTTTGAAAATGTGGATGAAAAGTCAGCCTCATTCTCGGGAAATGTACTTCAATGGGTGGAGAGTCTGATTACGGGTGGTTTTCAATCGAAGAATTTCTTATCGCAAGATGCTCTTTTCGAAATGCAGTCGAATGCTATCCGAAGGTTGACAGAGGAAAAATCATGCATCATCGTGGGACGTTGTTCTGATTATGTCTTGCGCGACAATCCTAACTGTGTTAGTATTTTCTTGCACTCTACAGATGATGATAGAGCAAATCGTATTTCTCAAAGGAATGGCATAACAAAAGAGGAGGCTTTGGCTAAAATGGAGGTGGAAGATAAGAGGAGAGCCGCCTATTACAATTTTTATTCCAGTAAGACGTGGGGAATGGCATCCACCTATACACTTTCCATCAACGTATCCACATTAGGAGTAGACGGCACAGTTGAATTTATTGTTTCGTATTTAAAACAGGTCGGTTTGATCGGATAATTTTCTATATTGAAACAAACACAAATGGTCATAATCAACCATTTGTGTTTGTCAAATTTTTCTCTTTCAATTTCTGTTGCCAATTCCATGCAGAACGGAGGGTGTCTTCCAAACTTTCCGTTGCTTTCCATCCCAGTTCCTTATTAGCAAAAGAGGTGTCTGCCCACACTTTCTCAATATCACCTGGACGACGACCAACAATCTTATAAGGTAATTTCACTCCCGTTGCTTTTTCGAAGGAGTTGATGATTTCTAAGACGGAGACCCCAGAACCTGTACCAAGGTTGAACACCTCGATGTTCTTTTTGTTCTTTCCTTCAATAACTCTGTTTAGGGCAATAACATGAGCTTTCGCTAAGTCCACCACATTGATATAGTCACGTATGCAACTGCCATCAGGAGTATTGTAATCATCGCCAAAAACACTCAGTTCCTTGCGGATACCTGCAGCTGTTTGTGTGATGTAGGGCAATAGATTATTAGGAACGCCATTAGGCAATTCTCCGATTTCGCCACTTGGATGAGCACCTATAGGGTTGAAGTAGCGAAGAAGGATGATATTGATATCTTTGTTAGCAAAACCATAGTCCTGTAGGATGGTCTCACACATCTGTTTAGTGCTACCGTATGGTGAAGTAGCAGGTTTGATGGGCGACTCTTCCGTAACGGGCAGTTTGTCTGGTTGCCCGTATACTGTACATGATGAGGAGAAAACGATATTTTTTATATCGAATTTTGGCATCAACTGTAGGAGGTTGAGGAGCGAAACAATGTTATTTCTGTAGTATAACAAAGGATTCTCTACCGATTCGTTAACCGATTTAGAAGCTGCGAAATGAGCGATTGCCACAATCTCCGGATGTTTCTCCAAGAAACGTTCTAAGGAGTTATAATCTTTACAATCAATGTTTTCGTAAATGACGGTGTGACCTGTAATTGCTTTTATACCATCAAGTACACCGATATTGGAGTTAGATAAATTATCAATGATGATGGGTTCGTAGCCTGCGTTGAACAATTCGACAACGGTATGCGATCCAATATAACCCGTTCCACCTGTGATTAAAACCTTATCTTTTGCCATCGTTTAAAATAATTTTGATGGGTAAACGCCCGATTGAATTAATTGATTGATCTTCGATACCACTGAAGGTCTATCCTCTTTATACGTTACGCCAAACCACTTACAAGGAGTGTCCAACACCTTAATCGTTGCTGTCTTTGTTTGGATTAGTTTGTTCACCATGGTAGGAATACCATATTCAGCTTTGATATTTGAGACATTCGCTTTTAAGAATTCTTTGAAATCCTTGTCGGAGTGCTCGAAATAATCTGGAGTGAATCCCCACATATTCATGGAGACAGGGAGGTTCTCGTCGATCTCCTTAAACTCGTTGGTCTCTTGATCTTTGAAAATCACCACATTACCTTTACGTTGTACTTCGTAGTGTTCTACCACAGTCGTTAAGTATTTTTGCTCGTCTGTTTGGCAAACACCTCTTGACACGTGTCCACTCTCTGAAAGTGTGTTGCCTAAACGGTAACCCACCATGCAGTATTTGTTTCTACTTCCTTCCATAGCATTCAATGCATCAGCAAGGATTTGGAAACTCTCTTTTCCGTAGAAATCATCTGCATTGATAACGGCAAAAGGTTCATGAATAGCCTTTTCACCCATCATGATGGCATGATTTGTACCCCATGGCTTCACTCTATCAGCAGGAAGCGTGTATCCTTCAGGAAGAGCATCCAACTCCTGGAATACAAGTTCAACATCGATTATCTTGTTATATTTTGTAATGATTTTCTCTCTGAAATCACTCTCAAACGCATGTCTGATAACAAATACAACCTTGCCAAATCCAGCACGGGCTGCGTCATATATGGAATAATCCATGATGGTTTCACCGTTGGGACCCAATCCATCTAACTGTTTCAGTCCCCCATAACGACTTCCCATTCCAGCCGCTAAAACTAATAATGTAGGTTTCATATTTTAATTCTAAATCTAAAGACGTGCAAAGATAAAAAAAACTTTAACTCGATATTTAGGTGAGTTCTATAAATTCACCATTTAATCATAAATAAATATAATTATTGGTTAAGTAGGAGAGTGTTTGTCACAAAAATGTGATAAAACATTTTGATTAAATCACATTTCTCGCCTTCAGATCAATGTATTTATTGATGACATTGACGGTAAGGTTTTCTGGTTCCGTCAGAATGGATTGAATACCATAACGTTGAAGGTTTTTGACAATCATTTTTTTCTCGAACTCAAAGTTCTGCATGATTGTTTGATTGAAGTAATCCTCCTTGGTGATAGGTTCTTTCTCCGCCATTTGTCTTAACTCTTTGTCTTTGAAGAAGACCACGAGGACAACGTGGCTGGAAGCAAGTTTTCGAAGGAATGGCAATTCTCTCTCCATAGAGATATTGGTGTCGAATGTGGTGTAGATGATGATGAGACTACGTTTGTTCACCTTCTTACGGATAAGTTCGTAAAGAGAAGCATAATCACTTTGGATATAGGATGTTTTCTCTTTGTAGAGCGTCTCCAAGATATGTTCCATCTGATGAATGTTCTTACCTGCAGGGATGAAACTATCAATGTATTTCTCGAAGGTGATCAATCCTGCGTTATCCTGATGCTGGATAACCATGTAGGAGAGGGCGAGTGTTGCATTGATGGAATAATCCAGCAGACTCATCTTGTTGAATGTGTGCTGCATTCCACGGCCCTTATCGATCACACTATAAATATGCTGAGATTGTTCATCTTGGAACAAGTTGCTCATTAACTGGTTTCTGCGGGCACTTGCCTTCCAGTTGATTTTACGGAAATCATCCCCAGGAACATACTCCTTTATCTGGTCGAACTCCATACTAGAACCCAATCGACGAACAAGTTTTATACCACATTCACGGTGTTTATTCTCGATAGACAAGAGTTGCATGTTACGAATATAGAAGAAAGAAGGGTATACCTTCACCTCAGTTGGATAATCGAATGAGAACCTTCGTTCACAAAGGTGCATGGATGAATGAACATAGACGTGAACCTTCTCGAACTTGTATATGCCACGTTCTTTCGGTACCAGCTGATATTGGATGGTTTTGCTCTCTCCAGAACTTAGAGAATCCTTGATTAGGAATTGACGATCTTGATATTCAACAGGAATCTCATCAATGATGGAGATATCTACATCTCTGTCATATAGGTTGGTTAAGTGAAGTTTCACCACGTTCACATCACCATTTGAAAAGCGTTCGGATAATTCTCTTTTACATTCAATTCCCGCCACGTTGGAATAGACGGAGAATATATCAATCGCCAAACCTACCATGAGCGCACAAAGACCTAAACCTCCTACAACGTAAAAGATGGGCCATAGCACTCCCATGTAAGTCAGAATACATGCTATGCAGAGAAGAATTATGAATCTTTTAGATATGAACATTCTCTTGGTTTTTTAAGAGGGTGCTTAATGAATATTATCATTTAGGAGCTTCTACTCTTTCTACCATTCCATTGATTACTCGTTCAACAGTAAGTCCCTCCATTTCAGCCTCTGCTGTCAGGATGATTCTATGTGAAAGAATAGGCATTGCCAATACCTTTATATCATCAGGAATAACGAAAGATCGACCATTAATTAATGCGTATGCTTTAGCCGCTTGCAAGAAAGCGATGGAAGCACGAGGAGACGCACCCACATAGATGGATTTGTTCGTACGAGTCTCTTTGATGAGCAATGCGATGTATTTGATCAGCTTCTCATCGATGAAAATCTGACTGGCAGTCTGACGAAGACTTAACAAATCCTCTTTTGAAAGGATAGGTGTTATATTTTCCAACTTGGTGAATCTACTATTTGCATTGTGTGCTTTGATAATCTCCACCTCGTCTTCAATAGAAGGATATCCGATGTTGATTTTGAACAAGAAACGGTCTAATTGTGCCTCTGGCAGACGATAGGTACCCTCTTGTTCGATAGGGTTTTGCGTTGCTACGATGGTGTAGATATCACCCATCTTATAACACACACCATCAATTGTGGTCTGACGCTCCTCCATCAACTCAAACAACGCGGATTGTGTTTTAGCTGGAGCACGGTTGATCTCATCGACCAAGATGATATCACCAAAGGCAGGTCCCTTGTGGAATTCAAATTTTCCTGCGCCAACGTTGAAGACGTTTGTTCCCAATACATCCGAAGGCATAAGGTCTGATGTGAACTGTAAACGAGAAAAATCCGCACTGATAAGCTTAGCCAATAAACGTGCGGTGAGTGTTTTTGCCACACCCGGAACACCCTCTATGAGAGTGTGTCCATCTGCTAACACTGCGGTTAAGAGAAGTTCCAACATCCTCTCCTGACCCAATATGATAGAGGAGACTTTGTTTTTTAACTCTTCTATCTTGTCATGAAATTGAATTTCTGTAATGATCGTCTCGTTTTCCATATTATTTTAATTTACTTGTTATCTTATTTAATCTATCAATATAGTATTTCATCTCTTTGAAGGAGATATCCATTGTTTCATTGAAGAAATCTATATGTTCTTTATTTAGTATATAAAATAAGTTGTTTATTAATCGGTTTAAGTTCTTCTCTCCTGTCAGTTTTTCAAGTGTCTCAATGTTGGCATCCAACAACTCCATGTCATTCAGATTGATATTCTTCTCATCTTGCAATTGGGAAATGAAGGCCACAAACTTCTTTTTTATCATTGTTTGATACTCCTCTTTCCACATATAGTTCCTACCCATCTGCTGTGCAAAACTAATAGTACGGTTCTCTGGTTTTTTGATAACAGGAATGATACGTTCCCGACGACGTGCTAAGAACAGCAAGAAACCGATGAATAAAGCAATAACGGACCATGTTATGAGTCTGTCGCGCCAACTTTTTAATACGTTTCCATAGTCTTTGTTTGCCGTATTCTGTTTTCCTTTCTTTAGCACAGGGGGATTAGCCTCATAAATTTCGTTATTCTCAGAAGACCTAGTAAGCAGACCCCAATCAACGCCCTTAGCCAGTTGAAGAAAATTAAGGATTAATTTTGCATTCTTCTCATAGAATAGACCGTAGTTGGTAAACAACAAAGGTGTTGATACGAAGATAAGACTGGAGCCATTCTCGTGTATATATTGAATGGCAATGGGTTCTGAATCGATCGTCGCCAAAACCCTATGTTCTGCATATCTGTTTAAGAACTCACTATTAGGGTCATGGAAGATTCGCGACTGACACAATTGGGTTGGGAAATTGTAGGTTGTGTCAGAGATACATTCTTCTTCATCATCACAGATTGTGTATGCAAAATGATTTTTTATGACAGATATGTTACATCGCTTATTAGCGTTGATTTCATTAGCGAAGCTATCAATAATGAAAGGATGAGGACGGGACGTTATCAGTTCACCGAAATTATCACAAGCGATAATGGTGGACTTTCCATTTTCGTTGCGTGCCCATAGTGAATCTGCATTGTGAGGACTCATATCGAGAGGATCCACTGAATATTCCACCCATAATAGATTGCTAGCTTGAGAGAACCATGTGGTGTCCTCCCAATTTGATATACGTCCAGTGTAAGACCCAGTAAAATTTACATAAACAAAACTCCATCCATACGGTCTATTTAAAATATAACGTAAATGTCCCGTTGCGAAAGGGTCATAACTACCATCAAGATTAGGCGACCAGTCCCATCTAGGATTCGTGCCGCATGAAATCAACACAAAGACACTTAGCAAGCATAATATGTATTTAATCAAATTCTTCATTTTACCGCCGCTATTACTTCTTTTTCGAATACTAAAGCCTCTTCAACCATTTCACGACTCACCTCAATATTATCATATCTTGCTAATAGAAATGCGTGGGTGAGATTTTTGAAAGGTGCCTTTACAGACTTTGACTTCACTTCATAATAATATTCGGAAGGTGTCTTCGACCTTTCCCAATGAATAATCTCTTTATTGTTCAACAATGCAAGAGTACGTACATAGATGATTCGGATTGCCTCTTTGTAGTTCCCATTCTTCATCATCAGTTCGAAATCTTCATTCGCATTCAACAGATCTGACTGCGCTAAGTTCATCTTTTCCGCTGCCTCTCGTTTCTTTCTGTAAGACCTATTTCTGAAAATTACAGTACCACATATCGAAGCAAGGATAACAATGATGATAATAATAATCACAATAATGGTCTCTGCCTTTAATAATGAGATAAACTCAGCAATCTTATCAGCCAAATTAAATCCGAACGAGTTTGTTCCCTTGGATTTTACTTTCTTCAACTTAGTGCCAGGCCCGTAGCTCACAAGTTCATCATCTATTATATTCTCAACCTTTTCGTATGTTATAACGGAGTCCTTTTCTTCATTCCAGGAGTTTCCTTCATCCAAGCTATCATCCATTCCTTCCAGACTATCCGACAGCATGTCAGTCTCATCTATGGGAACATCTTCAACCAATTCGTCATACTCTTCTGCCCAACTCGGAAAAGAAGATATGGAAAGGAGTATTATTATCCACAATAGTTTTCTCATGACTCAAACTCCTTTCTTTTCCTAATCTGATGAGGAAGATATATATAATAGAAAATGACAAATGCGAAGGAACCTCCGATGATAAACAATTTGACAAAGAGAGGCCATTCTGTGTGTCGGGTTGCGAAACTCTCCAAAAAGGCTGCAACAATGGTGATAGGAAGAATGGAAAGAATAATCTTCACGCTTCGCAAACCACTTCGTTTCAGCGCTTCCTTTCGAGACATGTTACCTGGGAAGACCCAACCCATTCCTAATGCCAGAGATGCAGCACCAGCAATGATGATGGAAGGAATTTCAAGTGCACCATGTATCCAAATGGCAGTCATCGACTCCAACCCCACATCCTTTAGAAAGAAAAGTGTTTGAAACTCGCCCAACATGACACCATTCACCTTTAGAATGTATCCTGGTCCAAGAATAGGAATGATACCGTACATATACGTTATTAAATCTACCCTTAAGTTATTTAAGACAATAAAAAAGAACATGTGTCTCGGAGACGATTTACCATATACATCGGTGGGAACGCCATTTTTTATGTTTTCAAGCGTCATCTCCACATATCTAGGTCCTAATGTATCGATTATATTTTGGATGTCTTGAACGGCAAGTATAACTCCCACAATGGTAAAAGCTGTAAAAATGGCGAAGGAGAGTTTCATCTCCACATGTGCCTCCGCCACCATTGAAGGGACATATTCGGTAAAGAACTTGATGACGGAATGGATGATGTCGTGTTTCTTAGGCCTACACACATACTCATGAAGCATCAAAGCCATATTGTTTAAGTAAGCTGTGACGCGAGCATTAGGATAGTGTCCTTGTGCATATGCACAATCGGCCGTTATGTCCTGATAAATGTCGGAAATCTGTTGTGTGGAAAGTGTGCTCAAATGAGAAATTTTTTCCTCATATTTATTCCATTTTTCCTTGTTCTGTTTTACAAAAATATATTCCTTCATAAAAATCATTCCATTCCAATGACAAAGATAGAGTAAAAATCCTTAGATTTGCAAAAAAATAATAATATTTAAAAACAAAAAGGAGTGTAAATTCCACCAACTAATTCGTAATTAGCAGTGATAGATAGTTTAAACATTACCAACGGACAATACGTACAATTGAATTATCAGATTGCGGGGACGGAGAAGCGAGTTTTTGCTGTTATCGTCGACCGTTGCATTCAGCTTATATTATGTTGGATGTTAATTATATTCCTCGATTCTGTTTCGTTTCGTTATTACCTCTCGGGGAACTTTAGGGAATTCGTAGCATTTGTAAGTATTTTCCTCATTTATCTGATGAATCTGATGCAAGAGATTTTTTGGCATGGAAAAACGGTAGGGAAATATCTCTTTAAGATAAAAGTGATAACGGAACAATCGGAGCCACCCTCATTTCAGCAATGTTTCATTCGTTGGATACTCTATCCGATAGATGAAATGATCATAGGTATGGTTATGATATCCAAGCATGGTCAACGCATTGGAGACATGGCATCAGGCTGTTATGTCGTCTTTGATGAGAGAGCGAAGGCTGTGAAAGCATCTGTCAAAACAGACTACCAATATATAGAAGAAAACTACAGACCCGAATATGAAAAAGAGGAACTAAGTGGAATGAAAGATAAGGATATTCAGCTGATTTTAAAGGGATTGTATAATGTGAAATATGTATCACAAATAAACGAAGTTGCATCTATTATCTGTAAAAAATATAACATTTCAAAGAAAAATATGAGTGCAAGGGAATTCCTCGTACGACTATATAATGATTATAAGTATTATGAGTTGAATAGGGAACAGTAGGGGCGAATAGCATTCGCCCATGTTGAATGTGCGCACCAACGCTTCACCTCCCCGCATACGATTGCAAAAATTCCCCTATGTAAACACGCCAACTTTGCCAATTATGTCTGCCCGTTGTTCTCTTAAAATCATGTGGTATTTGATAACGATTTAACCTACGATTGATACGTCTCGACCTTGCATAAAACAGATCCCGACTACCACAACGTATCCAATATTCTGCTCCCGTGCTCTTCTTAGGTATCTGGTGCTGTAATATCACAGGAGAGAACAATCCTACCACATCAAAATGATATTGCTTACTTAAATTCAATGCTTGTCGCGCTCCACTACTTAGTCCGGCTATCTTTTTTGCTCCACCTATCGAGTAGTGAACCTTTACATACGCTTCTATCTCTGGGAATAAAACTTCAAATTCCCCCTTTTTTATATGATGGTTGAAGTCATGCATAGACTTGAAATAGCTGGGCAACCGATATGCTGTCATTGTATCGTTTACCACACAAAGTGGCATTACTATCACCAAAGGTTCTATTATTCCTCCCTGAATTAAACTATCTGCCAACTCTGCAATATGCGCCTCGTCTTCCCATGAATACTGATTACCATGCATACCGTGCAATAGATAGAGGACAGGGTAGACCGAATCTGCATGATAAGAGGGTGGGGTATAGACTGTTAGATATCGTGGTTCTCCATTCTTTTCACTTACAAATCGAACCGTATCTATCCTCCCACCTGCCATCATGTGCATGACATGGAATAACAATGCTACTATTAATGCTATTAGGCTTTTGACTGACATACCATTGCGTCTTTCAGCATTGACTCAAAATCTCGTACAACCTCTGTTAATCGATACTTCTTGGCCTCTTGAGCATACTTTATTTCCATCTCTTTGCGCTCATCTGGATGTTCAATCCAATATTCAATACGATTCTTCAAATCCTCAGCATTGCCCACTTCAAAGAGAGAACGATCGTCCAAAGCAAACTGTTTAGTGGCTGAAAGCGGACTATTCGAGATGATAGGCACCAATCCTGTAGCAAAGGCTTCAATACAACCGATTGCTTCACTCTCCATATCACTGGCATGAACGTATATATGCGTTTTATGTAATAATTCAATCAGTTCCTCACGTGAGTAATAACCAAAAATCGGTGGATTGGTCAGTTCATTCCCCAGACGACGATATCTCTTCTCCAATGGTCCCGCACCTGCAAACTGCAACTGAATACGATCTTCATACTTACTCATCTTCACAGCCTTGATGACGAGATCCTGCCGTTTCTCAGGAGATAAACGTCCCACCATTGTAATCACAATCTTGTCGGTATTCTTTTCCGCATTGATCGGACGACAATAAACAAAATCGTCGGAGATACCATTGCTGATGACATGTAACTGATTATCAAAGCCATAATGTTTCAGTTCGTCTGCCATCATCTGACTCGGACAATGTACATGTTGTATCCCTTTGTACATTGTGTTATAGTGAAAACGATAAAGCATACGGTTAACCTTTTCCACCTTGCCTACACGAAAAGCCGAACTGATGTTCTCAGCTTGCACATGAAAAGCAGCGGTAAGCGGTTTCCCCATAGCACGTGCCATTTTCTTTATCTTACAACCCAGAAAGAACGGAGTGTAGACATGAACAATATCACACCAATCCAATGCCTGATTGATGATTTTCTCATTGGGTGAGGCAAACTGATATCCATTAGCATGCAGAAGAGGTGTCAAAGGACTTCTCAGTTCTTTCAGCGGATATATGTAATCAGGATAAGATGACTCAGTATTGGTGAGAACACGAACCTCATGTCCCATGGTACGTAATGTTTCCGCATAACGTTGAGCAGAAATGCTAGTACCATTGTTATGCACTTGAAATGCATCAATTCCAAATAATATTTTCATTGTTATGCCTATAGCTATTTTTTATCACTAATTTTAGATATACGAATTATTAAAAAATTAACGCTCTACAGCGCAACCCCTTTTGTGACTTATTCCCATAAATATCATTGCCACTACAAAGATATATCATATTTTATAAAATTCGATGTTTAAAATAGATTTTATGCATGTACTTGTTATCTATGTGCATTTTAGCGGACAGAAATAATTTAATTATTCCTTTTCCCTTCCTTTGATTAGTTTTATCAAAAACCGTACAATTTTTTCAAACTTATCAATGGTTGTTTTCAATATAACAGATAAAATGAATGTTGTTACAAGAGCTAATAAAAGAGGAACCCTTATCATTTTCCACGTAGAACGAGTGATTTCCCACGTAGAACATGAACTTTGTTCATTATAATTAAGATTACGATTATTATAGTAATAACTTTCAGGATCCATCAGATTCTCTTGCGTACAGTGCGCCGGTAAATCCAAATTCGAAAAGACAGAATCATATTGGAGAGAATCGTTTTCTAGTGAGAGACAAAAATAGCGTCCCTTGGAGAGTCCAAATAAAAGACTATCCATTTTAGCAATGCTATCTATCTCATCTATGTTATGGTTTCCTTCAATATAAAATGGCATATTATCGGTAGAGATGATTTTATATTGTGGATTTATTTGTACGTATCGGTAGTCGCTATCGCCAGAATAGGTGTTCTCTTTCTTCCCAAGCAAAAGGCTAAAGGAAAAGAAAAAAGAAAAGAAGAACAACAAAATGACAGCTGAAACATTGTATGTTATGAGATTGCGAAGGATATGACTCTTTTCGGAGAATATAAATGTTAATATTGTAATAATTACACATATATATGGTAGATAGGATGTGACTAATACAATAAAAATAGTAGCCAGACTTATAAAGAAAAATGAGATAACTTGCATATTAAATTATATTGATTAAAATGAACTCGACTATACCTCCGAGTGTATTCCTCTTATCTTGTTACTTGTATGCAAATTTAAATAAAAAATATAATTTATTTGTATGCAAATATACTATTCCCATGATGCGGGCACTAGATTATAATTTGTTATATAATTAATCTTATGTTAAATATGTAAAAAATGAATTATGTATGACTTTAACATGAAATGATTTCTATATCAATGAATTATAAATATGAAATAGGGCAAGTAGGATGCTAACGACAACGAAGAACTAATAAACAATTCAAGAAATGAAACCCCACTCAATGATAATGGCGGATTCTAACCGAATTGCAGCATCTACAATTGGTGCTTAGCATAACCACATAAAAAGGAGCAAGACATTTTATCGTTCAGATAAATGCTTACTCCTTTTTTTGATTTAATGTGATTACTCTGGAGAAAACTGTGATTTTTTTGCAAGTTTCCACCAGATTGTCAAAAAGGTTGCTTTGGCATATCATTTATTAGCCTTTTCTATTTCTTTTCCAGAGAAAGTACCATATAACTTTCCTGAAACTAATGTTGTTTCATTTTTCCTGTAGTTTGATTCCTCTAATTGACTTCAAATAGCATAGGGGCGTATGGCAAAGGCTCCTACAATTGATTAATGATATCGTTCACCTTCATTCTTTCTTTCATAATAATACGCAATTTCCCTAAACCTGTCTTTGTTCCAGTCAAAATTATCTTTCGTCTTACATTTATAGTTTGGCAATTCTTTCATAAACGACAATCTAAGCTTGCAGAACATAGACACATGTTGGGCGCCAACTATTTCACTAGTGCCTGATTTAAAGACTTCAAATGTTCGCACACGTTCTGACACTTTATACTTGGCTGCAAGTTTTGCCACATTTTCCACATCTGTTTTCGAAATAGATCCTTCCTTGAAATATATCACCTTGTTGGAATTACATGCAGTCAGCTTGTTTAACTCCTTCACATCCTCTTTCTGGTTTAATTCCACATAGGATTTCTTTCTCTCTCCCATTTTATAGCACCGATCATCATAGAACATGACAGCTATCTTGTCTGATAGTGGGAAATATAGGAACAATCCTCTACTTGCTAAAGCGTAGTTAATATTGCCTAACCGCTCAAAATATGTATTATACATGCATACAGGATTATCACTTGTCAAAAATGCAACATCCGTATTATTTATCAATACTTTGAATTTAAGGTCTATGCACATATTCACTATCTGAGCCTGCGTGCGTAATGCCTGCAATCCAGGTTGGTTTACGTTCACCTCAATATTGTCTAACACCTCATCAGTATTTAATGCAACCTCTTCTGCATCAGCTGACTGACGCTTTACCTCTATAACCTTTCTCAGCATCATCTTAGCCATCTTACTATAGTTTTCTTGAATAAGATTTGCCTGTGCAAGAGTACGACCTAATTGAATCATCGTAAAGACATACAAATGATACACATTCTCTAGGGGCAAATTAAGCTTTGGGTTGCCAATTACCTCATCTATTATAGTTGAAGCTAATCCCTCTATACCACTTAAAGCGCCTTCTATCTTCATGTTTTCAGAATAGAAGTAATCGGCACTAGCTTGATGTTTGATAGGAGCCTGTGGAATGATTTTTTCTTTATCTACGATATATGCTCCTATCGTTTTGCCATTCACTGAGAAATTTCGCTGATAGAACTGCGGAACATAATGCTGATTTTTCGTTTCTCCTTTTTTCTCTTCTGCCATATTCTATATTGGATTTTACACATTATTTCTATTTGTAGAAAGTGATGGAATTGCACTAAAAGCTATGTAGCTTCTCTTGTGTGCTTGTTTCCCAGCTCTCTCCATTCTTCGTTGCTATAGTCGACACAACTTTCAATCCTTTCAAATCTTCCATCAACCTTCCAAGTTTTGAGAAGTGTAAGTCCTACCTCCAATTAGCATCTTGACTATAGGATAATTTGCATTGAAAGAGGAAGAGTATCAAGGCATTAATTTCTATTCATCACACTCTCTGCCAACAGATACACTCGTGTACCAAGCGTTTGCGGCCAACGGTCGGTAGGATTCTTATCAAGTGTTCTTGCTCGCGCGATTGCCTCTTCTACATGAGCTATCAAAGATGGAGCATCGTAGGCAGACTCTTGATAGGAGCCCATCTTTTGGCGCAGTCGCACCTTCAAATATGGATCGGCATTTTTAGACTTTCTGCGATTCTCCATCCATTGTTTCTGTTCTTTAGGTGTCAGCGATGCTGCATCTTCTATATGCAATAATAGCCAAAGTTCAAAACAAGGATTGCTTAAAGCCATATGCATAGCAACTTCCTGCGTACATTCCGTACCAACATGAGACAACATAGCATCCGTCCATCTGTCTTTGTCGACGACCAACCATAGCTCATCGTCGGCTTCCAGATCATACTGACTTTTGTAGTCATTCAGTTGCTTCAAAACGTGCTCAGGACTCGAACTGTTCTGTTCATCCTCGCTACGTTCCAAGATATGCACATGCACACGAGGGTTGGTGTATTCCTTGGCAAGTTCCTTGAAATATATCCGCTCCGTGTCCTTGCCCTCGGAGGCTATAACAATCAGACGAGCATCACGGAATGCCTCGCGACGCTCGCGCATCAAACTATTCCTGCTTCGCATCGTCCCAATGAATATTATTCAGTTCGCCAAAGAACGGAATCGCACCATAGCGACCGTTCAGATAACCTTTCTGCACATTCTCCCTTGGCTTGTACTCACAGAGTGAAGACAGATGGCTTTCTCCCTTCTTGTCTTTCTCTACAAACCATACCTCATCCTGACGGATAGGAGCAGTAGAAAGTAGGTTTGATTCATGAGTGGTACATACCAACTGCATATTCGAATCGGTTCTGAGCAGACTGTTATACATCTCAAGCAACTTCAATGTCAGCATTGGGTGCAGACTTCTGTCCACTTCGTCTATGATATAGACGGCATCGTTTGCTCGCATATCAATAAGCATCGGAATGAAATCGAAAAGGCGAGACGTTCCGTCAGACTCCTCGAACATTTCGAAGATATAGTCGGAGTTGCTATCTTCTTTTTTGTGGATAGTTTTCAACTCATACCACTTCAAGTTCATCGACTCGTCCTTTTCTGCAAAGATAAAGCGACTTTCATTGTGAATCACGACTCCAGTTTTCTTATCCTTGCCTTCAAGGCTTTCCTCTATCTTCTGTCGGATTTCGTCTGGAATGCCCAACTCTTCGGATTTCGATTCAATACGACGAAGGTCTGATATGCCTGTGCCAAAATAGCCGAGCAGTTCACGCATCACGGTCTTGAACTGGGCATCGTTCACTACCCGGAATGGGAAATCCGTTCTGTGCGTATCTGGGAAGATGATATTGAGATTATCAAACCACTTGCGTGCCGATTTGATGGTATCGATTCCTTTTCCATTGCGTTTGACATACTCACTTAGGAAAGTGCCTTTTGTAGGTGTGCCATCAATCAGGAACTTCAAGAACTGTCCGTCCTCACCCTTTATAAACTGTGGTGCAATAGTATTCTCCCAACTATCACCATTACGCTTGCGCTCAAAAATCATTGCATCAGTACGGCTACCAGTCTTATACAGCCATTCCTCCAACAAGCCACCCTTCGAGAAGGCAATGCCATAGGCAAAGAACTGACCATCTGCTTTGAACTCCAGTTCTATGCTCGAACGCTCTTGTGGCTCATCTGTCATCTTGAAGTAGTTATACTTGCGGTTGCTCCAACCATTCAAGGCAAACTCCTTGATAATAGCCAAGCATTTTATGATGTTCGACTTTCCCGAAGCATTGGCACCATAAATCAAACCCATGCGAAGCACTGATATGTCATCTCGTTTCTCCGCACGTGACACCTGTAGCGGCAATTGGTCGCTCTTGCTCGCCGTGAACAAGATGCGTGTCTCCTCGTTGAACGAGTATATATTTTCAAACTTTGCAGATAACAACATAACTATCCATCTTTTTAATATTCACTGCAAAGATAATATAAAAATTTAAACTCTGTCAAATTTATACATTGTAAATATTCAAATATGACAATTTTTAGCATAGTTTGGCTTGATTTGTCGGATAATGCAAGTATTTTTGAGAGTTTTATTGTATTTTTATCGTAGCATGCTCGAATGTGGCAGTCTCCCAAACGATTTTATTCGCTTGGGGTATTAGGCTGCTCCACCGATGAAACTCCCCTACCTCAATGTATGCAAATAAATTTACTTCACATAACACCCCAAACACGATACCCCAGCGCCACTAAAGCTACGCCGGCAATGACACTCAAAGCGATATATCCAGTAAAACCTAAGATGTTTCCGGATTGTAGCATCATCAAAGACTCTTTAGAGAAGGTTGAGAACGTGGTAAAACCGCCACAGAGTCCAACGGTCAGGAATAAAGCCCATTTGCTACTCTCGCTAGCGCTTCGGCTGAAGTATCCCCACAAAAGCCCGATTAGGAAGCAACCCAACAGATTCACAGCAAGAGTCGCCCAAGGAAACCCTTTGCCGACACTTTTCATTGCCAAAGAGACAAGATACCTTGTTGCCCCTCCGATGAAACTACCAGCCCCAACGACCACAATATTTTTGATGATGTCCGATACCATTGAAATCCATTTATTGGCACAAAGATACTAACTTTCTGGGGCATATCCCATAGGTAAGTCAATAGCAAATTGTCTCTTCCGTTAATTTTGGTAATTCTTCCCGAAATTCGGATACCTTTAGTCCCCCGAATGTGGCATATCTTTGTATCAGTAAAAATTTAAAACCAATTTGAAATGAAGAAATTAATAATAAGTGTTGCTTGCATTGCCGCACTAATGGGTTGCTCGCAACAAAAAACTGAAAAGACAATGAACACAGAAGAATTACAACTCACGCAGGAATGGGACAAGGTTTTCCCTCAGAGCGACAAAGTGAACCACAGCAAGATAACGTTCCACAATCGTTATGGCATAACTTTAGTTGCCGACCTTTACGTGCCGAAAAACGCTACGAAACCAATGCCCGCCCTTGCTGTGAGCGGTCCGTTTGGAGCTGTGAAAGAACAAACTTCAGGCCTTTATGCTCAAACAATGGCTGAACACGGATTTCTGACCATCGCCTTCGACCCGTCGTTCACAGGCGAGAGTGATGGTGAACCACGCCGTATGGCCTCGCCCGACATTAACACCGAAGATTTTCTGGCAGCTGTTGATTATCTATCAAATCGTGAAGATGTTGATGCAGAAAAGATTGGTATCATCGGCATTTGCGGTTGGGGTGGAATGGCAATCAATGCCGCCGCTATCGACCCCCGTATCAAAGCGACCGTGGCAAGTACTATGTACGATATGAGCAAAGTGACTGTTGAGGGATATTTCGGCAGTGAAAACACACCCGCACAACGCATGGAGAAACGTCGTGCAATCAGTGCCCAACGCACCGAAGACTACCGAACGGGCAGTTACAAGCGTGCAGGAGGCGTGGTTGATCCCCTACCCGACGACGCACCGTGGTTTGTGAAAGATTATTATGACTATTACAAAACACCACGTGGCTACCATAAACGTAGCGGCAATTCAAACGATGGTTGGAATGTTATCGGCTGTCAGTCGTTCCTCAACCAAAATCTGCTATGTTTCGCCAACGAGATTGAAACGCCCGTTCTGCTCGTCCACGGCGAGAAGGCTCACAGCCGTTATTTCAGCGATTATGCCTTTGAAAAGATGACAGGCGTGAAACCGGAAGAGGGCAAAAGCGCGAAGGTGGGCAACAAGGAGCTGCTGATTATCCCTGGTGCCGTCCACACCGACCTTTACGACAACAAGGCTGGAGTGATTCCTTACGACAGAATCGCAGCGTTTTTCCGTGAGAATCTAAAATAATGCAAGGACAATGAAGCAAATCACCTTTATCGTAACAATTGTTTTATTTGTCTGTTGTTCAGCGAATAACAAACTAAAAGCCGAACCTATGAGCGAGAAATTGTTTATCACCGTCAACGGCACAACTTTCACCGCCACTTTGGTCGACAACAGATCGGCGCAGGCGCTGGTCGATGCTCTGAAAAAGGCGCCAATCACCTACGAGGCTCACGATTACGGCAATTTTGAGAAAGTTGGCGATTTGGGACAGTCGTTCCCCACAAACGACGAATCAATCACTACAGAGCCTGGCGATTTGATTCTGTATCAAGGACATAACCTTTGCATTTACTATGATGTGAATACGTGGACTTTCACTCGTTTGGGTAAAATCGATAATGTCACACAACAAGAACTGAAAGCCGCACTAGGCGATGGAAACGTCAGTATAACGCTCTCATTATCAGAATTAAAAACTGGCATAAACGATGTAAAATCTTCATCTGCAACTGACAATCGAAAATATGACCTGCAAGGCCGCTACATTGATACCGTCACAGTCGGGCAGATTTATATCGAAAACGGGCAGAAAAAGGTAAAAATCAGCAAGTAACTTAAAATCAACAATATGAACGTTTTAGTAATATCAACAAGTCTGCGCCCCACAAGCAATTCCGACGCTTTGGCGCGTGAGTTTGCGCGTGGTGCCGCCGATGCAGGGCACAAGGCCGAGGTAGTCTCGCTTCGCGGAAAGAAAATTGAATTTTGCAAAGGTTGTTTCGCCTGTCAGCAAACGCAAAAATGCGTGATAAAAGACGATGCACCCGCCATTGTGGCTAAAATGCACGATGCTGATGTAATTGCCTTTGCCACACCCATTTACTACTACGAGATGAGCGGTCAACTGAAAACCCTTCTCGACCGCGCCAACCCGCTCTATACGTCTGATTACAAGTTTAGTAGCATTTATATGCTAACCACCGCCGCCGAAGACGAGGCGTTTGTGCCCGGGCGCGCCTTTGCGGGCCTAACGGGCTGGGTTGACTGCTTTGAGAGGGCGAAGCTGGCAGGAACTGTCTTTGCAGGCGGTGTGAACGAAATGGGCGAAATCGAAGGCCACAAGGCACTTGGCGAGGCGCATGAAATGGGCAAGTCAGTTGGGGAATAATTGTCCGAAATTCTGTAAATTTGCAAAAAGCAAAAGAAAATGAAAGAGATACATTTCGATACAGTTCAGCAATTCAACGATTTTTACGGCTTTGAGACTCTGCACCCGTTGGTGAGCGTGGTGCGCTATGAAAAGCAACAGCCTATCGACGAATGTTTGGTTCACTATGGCGTGTACGCATTGTTCCTGAAAGAGAACAAAGGCTGCAAACTCTCGTACGGCCGCACAAAATACGACTTCGACGAGATGACCGTCACTTCGTTTGCGCCTGGTCAACAGATTCTCGTTGAGCCGAACCCCGACGTGGTTTTCCCAAAGTGGACGGCACTGGTCTTTCACCCTGATTTTTTGGCACGCACGCAGTTGGGGCGGCAGATGTCGCGCTACGAGTTTTTCTCTTATTCGAGCAACGAGGCGCTACACCTCTCTACTGCCGAGATAGAGATTTTCCGAAGTGTTTTGGATATGATAAGTCAGGAACTCCACCATGCCATCGACAAACACAGCCGTGAATTGATTGTGTCGAACATCGAATTGTTATTGAATTATTGCTTACGGTTTTACGACCGACAGTTTATCACCCGTGAGGAGATAAACCATGTGACGGTACAACGGTTTGAGTCGCTTTTAGACGATTATCTGACAGAGAAGGCTGCAAACAATGGCATTCCGACAGTGGCTTATTTTGCCGAGCAATGCAACCTTTCGGCTGGCTATTTCGGCGAGTTGGTGAAGGTGGAAACGGGCCGCACGGCGCAGGATTTCATTGCCGACCGAATTGTTCGTCGCGCCAAGGAACTACTTAACAGTCAGACATTAAGCATTGCTCAAGTGGCCGACCGTCTGGGCTTCGGTTATCCGCAACATTTTGTCCGCTTCTTCAAACGCAAAACGGGCAAGACACCAACAGAATACAGGGCGGCGTAGATACTTTCCGAAATTTGTTTATCTAAAAGATATCGAAAGAATTGTATATTTACTTTATCAAATCACAAAACAAAATGAAACAGATAGTATTAACATTCCTTAGTTTTTTTATTATGAGTACAGTATCAGCGCAAAACAAGACCCTTGTGGCCTATTTTTCAGCTTCGGGTGTAACCAAGAAAGTGGCTACCGAATTGGCGACGGTTGCCAATGCTGATCTTCATGAGATTAAGCCTGCTCAAGCCTACACCAACGCAGATCTTGACTGGCACAACAAGCAATCACGCTCGTCGGTGGAGATGGCCGACAAAAAGTCCCGCCCAGCCATCACCGATAAACTTGCCAACATGTCTGACTATCAGACGGTTTATGTAGGTTTCCCGATTTGGTGGTACACTGCTCCGACCATTATCAATACTTTCTTCGAGAGTTATGATTTCAGTGGCAAAACCGTTTACTTGTTTGCAACAAGCGGTGGTAGCACAATCGACAAGGCTGTCAAAGATCTGAAGGCGGCTTATCCTAAGATCAATATCAAAAGCGGTCGCCTGCTCAACTATGCGGGGGAGAAAGAGATGAAGGAATTTGTTGGTAAGTGATGATTAGATAGTATCGAACTATAATACAGAATGGTACAATCGGCAAAATGCTTTCGTGGAAGGTGTTTTGCCGATTTTGTTGTCTATCCTACCCTCTTCGCACCATATCCTTCAAATTGACATTAGGATGGTGATATTGACGTTCGGGTATTGTTGTTTTTCCGCCTACTTCCACGGCTTGCTGGGCGCAGAAATGCAGACAGGCAAGACAGAGTGTACAACGGTCGTCCATAACAGCTTTATTGTCAATAAGACTAATATTTGCTTGCGGACAAACTTTTGTACAAACGCCACAACCAATACATTTGTCAGAATTTATGGCAGGCAGAGTGAGCCGATATACTTTTTGCGAGACCTTTTTAGTATTCAATATCCATCCAAAAGGATCAAACCAACTAAAATGCAAGCGATGACGTTTGTCGAGCAACTCTTTCGCAATCAAATCGACACGTGATGCAAACTTATCAAACTTCCATGCTTGATTGTTGGGATTCCGTCCAAATGCAATGGCACTGCTGTCGGGCATACGGATTTTGTGGCAATAGTCTAACTGTATATCTTTCTGTTTTAGGATCTTACGAATCGACCAAATGGCATTGTTAGTTTGTGCGCCACAGGTAATCACAATGAACGTGTACGCATTTTTCGGTAAAACCAACTGAGCCACAAGCTGTTTCACAGCCACCGGTGCGTCGAGCCAATAGGTTGGATAGACCAAACCAATGCATGTTTCACCCTGTAAATCAGCATTTACCGCATCATAAAGCGACAGTACACGTTCGCCTAATTTCTCTGCCAATTGTCGTGCAATTGCCAAACTGTTTCCCGAACCAGAAAAATATAGTATCATAAATTATTGTTTTTCACCAACAAATATAATATTATTCTTAATTTTATCCTATTTTTAGGAGTTTTCGATATTCAGATACCCTCTACATCCCAAATGTGTCATATCTTTGTATTCGAAAATGTTCCTTAGTGGTACGATAACAGCCGACTGTGACTACATCCACACCAAGACTGTCAATCCACGTTGCAGGGATGAATATTTAACCCATATTAGCATTAAAAGTAACATTTTATACAATTTTTTACAATTTGAGTAGTTATTAGGATGTAACCAACATGAATTATTAACATCGATAATTGAAAAATTATCATAAAATATGCTGATCATGAAAAAAATAGCTCTTAGTGTAATTATTTGCTTTACTGCAATAATTTCTAGTTTTGCTCAAACCGATCATCGTTTCTCTTTAGGATTAGGACAATTCAGTCATGCTTACGTGGATGAAATGACGAATGAACTCTTTACTGATGTGGATTATTACTATCCCGGACCAGATGATCATGGTACATACGAGTATACGAAAGAATCCTTGCGTTCATTCCCACTAACTCTTAATTTTCATTATGAAGCTACGTTAGGTAAACATTTTGGTATTGGTGTCTGCTTCGGTTATGATTACTTAAGAATGCATCAGGAGACAGAGACCATCTTCTCCACTGGTGAGGCACAAAGACCAAATGGTGACACCTACACTACATGGGATCGTTCATACGATTTCGGAACACTTCGCAGACATATATTCTTTGTTATGCCTGAGGCAAGCGTCTATTGGTTTAAAAGAAATCACGTCTCTATGTATAGCAAATTGGCTCTTGGTATGAAATTTGTTGCTGAATCAAGAGATTTCGATTCTGACCGCCGTGATATCATGGAATTCAAGAACAAGGGATTCTATTGTCAGGTGTCCCCTGTTTGTGTGGAGTTCGGCGGACAAAAATGGCGTGGATTCGTAGAGTTGGGTTATGGCGCACAAGGTATCGCTCAATATGGTGTGAAATATACCATCAAAGGAAAGGAAAAGAGTACAGCAGAAGAAGAGTAATTAATAAGGTGAATTCTATAAATCTGTCGTTTCAAAAAAAAGAATGGAGGAATGATGAATTTATAGAACTCACCATAATTGTAAATAGTAAAGATTATGGCAAACATGAAGAAAATTCTTGGTAGCATTACAATTGCAGTTGTCGCTCTCTATGCATTAGTTAGCTGCGACCCATGGTACAATGTTGATGTTTATGTCAAAAACTCAACCTCTCAAACGATTGTATTTCAATCAATAAGCAAAGGGACAAAGAATTCTCCACGAGACTATTCTATATACGATCGAAAAGATTCAATCGTCATCAAAAGTGGAGAAAGAGTCTTATTGTTTCACGATAGTGATATAGGTACCTTCGGTAAGGATGATAAATATATCATTTCTGGAATCATGGAGAACCGTTATCCTAATGGCATAATGATTACATATGCAGATGGGGATACAATCACTCACCTTCCTGATTCTGTATCTACTGATTTTAATTCACCTTATGATCACACATCCTATTCTTTCCGTTTCTGGAGGGATGAAAATGAAGCTACCTACGTGATCATGAAATAAGGTTGGAGGGTCACTCCTCCATTGCCAATTTAATTAGTCTTTTAATGTGAATCTGCACACTGTCCAGACATGGCAGTGTGCAGTTATTATTATTGAGTATCAACGGTAGTTCAGTACATCCGAGTATGATAGCCTCAATGGCATGATCTTGTTTCATTTTATTGATGATCTCAACAAACTCTCGCAAGGTGGATTCTTTAACCACACCCACTTCCAATTCTTCGTATATTCTTTTAGCTATCAGTTCTCTATCCTCTTTTTCTGGTACAAACACTTCTATGCCAGCCTGAACCAGATCCTTCTTCATGAAATCTTGTTCCATTGTGAAGATGGTACCTAAGAGGCCCACCCTCTTGTAGCCCTTTGCAAGGATCTCATCACGTACCGCTTTCGGAATGCTCACCAATGATACACCCGTACGGTTTGCCACCTCCTCATATACAATATGCGTGGTACATGCAGTTAATGAGATGATTTGTGCCCCACAATCAACTAAATGATGGATTTTCTCAGTGAGGTAATCACAGAGTGATTCTTTCTCCCCCGCTTCGATTAATCGCCAAATCTTACGAAAATTGACACTCTCTATGGATAATTCCGGCATCTCTTTCCCATGAGAGAGTTGATCGATTGCCGCATTTAACTCCTTATAATACATGATGGTAGATTCAGGACCCGTTCCACCAACTAAACCAATCTTTTTCATCTTTCTACTTTTTGGAAGGTCATCATTTATTTCAATTCTCAGATAGAAGGGGATGTATCCACTATCGAGCTAAACGGAATCCGCAGTCGATATCACTGAAATCAGGTTGATATCCTGCACGACAGGAGCAACGACAATATTCTGCTCCACCACCCCAGCTACCACCACGTAATACGCAGTAAGTACCAGATTCTGGTCCTTGTGGATTGATGTTGGTCTCTTTATAGTAATCTTCATTATACCAATCGAGACACCATTCCCACACATTTCCGCTCATATCATATATACCCAGTTCATTAGGTTGTTTTGACGAAACAGGATTGGCTTTACCACAATCAAACCAAGCTACATCCGTAGCATTGTTGCTTCCTGAATATTGATAATGTTTACTCATCTTTCCACCTCTGGCAGCAAACTCCCACTCAGCCTCGGTTGGTAATCGAAATTTCATGCCCGTGAGGGAGTTCAACTTAGAAACGAATTGTTGAATCTCATCCCACGATACCTTATCGACAGGCAAGGTTTTGCCCTGTGTCTTGGAAGGATTTTCTTCCATCACGGCTTGCCATAAGGCTTGAGTCACCTCTGTTCGAGCCATCCAATAGTCGCCCAATGTAACTAAGTGCGCAGGCTTCTCATTCTCGAAAGGATTCTGCATCTCAGGTGTAGCACCCATTGTAAAAGTGTCACCCTCCACAAAAACCATGGTGAATGATACACCATTCACAGTGATGGTATCGATATTTAATGCTGACGTTGTTTCAGGTTGAATCTGTTCTGGCATGGACAACTGAGTTGCAGGTGTTGATTCATTCATATTACACGAAACGAATCCAATCAATAGTAGTCCGATTACCCATTTGTTTATCTTCATATTCCTCAATTTTTACATTTCTTACAATTTATTATAACGATGAATTTATAGAAACGCTCACCTCATAATAATTCAACAACAAATATATCAATTTTATTAGCTCTTACATAGCAAATCAAGAATTTTCATGAGATGAATTGAAAGAACTTGCTTCTAACTGATAAAATAAGCCTTTTGTTGAAGAGTAAATAGATTTTTTTTTGGTAAAAAGAGATTGAAAGGGTATCTTTGCCTAAATTTAATAAAATTGAGATGACGAATAATATGCTACACATAGTTGCGGATGAAACGATATGGAACATAATGCTTGTATGTGGGATGGCATTGTCATTGGTATTTACGGGAATTCTCATTCCCCAGATTTTATTAATTGCTTTCCGTAAGAAATTGTTTGACGAACCTGATGGAAGAAAAATTCATCACAGTACCGTTCCTCGTTTGGGTGGTATCGCTTTCGAGCATGTGATTCTTTTTTCATTCTTCATTCTTTTGGTACTGGATATCAATTCAGGTCGATATCTGTTATCCAACGAGTTGCAGTCTCACACATTAGAGCTTTCCGTTTCGGTATGCTCGCTTATTCTACTCTACCTTGTGGGTATTGCGGATGATCTTGTGGGAGTGAAATATCGTGCTAAGTTTGTGGTTCAAATCACTTGTGGTATTCTCTTTCTTGTAGGAGGATTGTCCATCTCCGATTGTCATGGCATATTTGGAATTCATCAGTTACCTTCCTTCCTATCCATTCCTTTCTCCATCATCATGGTGGTCTTTATTATCAATGCAATAAACTTGATTGATGGTATCGATGGATTGGCATCCGGACTGAGTGGGGTAGCTCTTTTATTCTACACGTATATCTTTTATCAACTTGGTGAATATCTATATGCGCTGATATCCATCACGACATTGGGTACTATTATTCCGTTCTTTTACTACAACGTATTCGGTAATCCGGAGAAACATCGTAAGATATTCATGGGAGATTCAGGTTCACTCACCATTGGGTTGATACTCTGTCTACTCAGTTTTAAAATTGCCAATTTGGATATGAGTCTTCATCCAGAGACTTCGGTTTATAATCCGTTGGTACTTGCCTTTATACCACTTATGATTCCTTGTATGGATGTAGTACACGTCTTTATCCATCGTGTGCGTCATCATAAAAATCCATTCTTGCCAGATAAGAACCATATCCATCACAAGTTGTTGCGAATGGGAATGAGTCAACGCAGTTCTCTCCTTCTCATATTGGTATTATCAGCCCTTTTCATGGTTGGATTTATTCTCCTTTCACAATATGTGAACATTAACATTGTCTTTATCGTCTATATCATTATCTACACAGGCATCAATTGCTGGATGTCGCACAAGATAAAAGGCATCGAGGGGAAATAATATCCCACAAAATGGATTTATAGAACTACCTACAAGCCTGCATCATCAATGACAAGGCTGTCGATGACCTCCCCTATTTAATATCTTATTAGCATGGATTACTTCCCTATCCTTCCATCATAAATTCAAAACGAAACGACATGTGTGCCCCTATACTTCGTTCGTAGTTCCTCAAACCCTTTCTTGGCGGCTTCTAAATCCGTTGTACACATAGCATAAACATAATATTTCCCTCCCTCTTCATAATAGCCTGCAGAGCTATATCCTTCCATCTCTAAAACCAGCATGAAATGATTCGCCCTTGATAGTGTAGGAAACTCACCACATACAAGATAGTGCTCAATCTGATGGTCATCCTGTGCAAGGGTGTGTTGTCGTTCGGCTTGAACTAGATACTCCAATGCATCATCAATATTTATAGATGCATAACCCGTATCTGATTGTAGGAATGGATGTACAAGCAGATTGTTATAAAAAATGACAGGCATGATTATCGATCTCTCCTCCCCTTTCTCACGAAGACGTCTCAACATATCCTCTTCATTCTGTTTCTCGGAAACGGGATGTTCTATGAAGGGAATCTTCTCCCCATTTAAGGTCTTCTTCGCATAGGCACAATTACCGCAACCTTCCATTGTGTACATCTCCAGGTTCTGTGCAAATGAACCAGAGAGTAGCAGAAGACTCGCAAATAATATAATCAACCTTTGCATAAGAGACAAAAAAAAGTGGACTGGATGAATAATCATCCAGTCCACTGATAAACTAATTATTTAACAATAACAATTCCATTTAGGGTACCATCTTCTGTGAAGAGGATGTATTCGCCTGCAATCAAATCACTGATAGCGATTTGAATCTTATTGCTGTTAGCCTTTACCGACTTCACTGTTTCTCCGTTCATATTAACCATTTGGATAGTCTTGTCTTTCAAAGAAGAAGACTCTACAAACACGATTTCTGAAGCTGGATTAGGATATACATACAACGAAGTGGCATTCTCATCAAGCACGATGGTTGTAGTACCAAAGTCTCTCAAATCTACCAACGATCTCAATGTTGCGGCATATACCATGGTTGATTTTGCACGCAAGCTGGATGGTCTCTTCGTGTTCTTATTGCAGATAAGTGACAAGTTCAATACTACGAAGTCTTTCTCTGTACATGCTACAGTTACACTATCATAGTAGATAACATTGCCAGACTGATATACTTTCCAATTGGTGATTAATTCATTATCATCGTACGAAAGAACTTTCACGTTCACTGAATCAATCTTCTCTGCGAAGTCAATCTCACATCCGTTCGTCTCTACCACACCGATTGATTTTACGGTATCGACAACCACAACCACCTCTTGGTTATCGTTCACTATAACCTCTGTAACATCATTATAAGTTGAGATTGGGTTTGCATAGACGCAGCTTCCATCTTCTTTAGTAGCCTTTTCATTGTAGTTGGCTGCCTTTGGATCTGTACAACCCTCCACAACAATCACGCTATCATGTTTCTCATAGATACATTCTGAATTAACGGAAGCCAATGGATTGTAGTTGATAGCCTTAGCATCCATACAGCCCACTATCGTATCGCTTACCGTACGATATTCACATGTATTATTGTCTATCTCAGCGTATGGATTGTAATTCAATGCGAAGGTATCTGTACATCCATGGATGATCTCTCTTGGATACTGACAGCTACCATCATTGTAAGTGGCCAATGAATCGTAGTTCAAGGCACTTGCATCCGTACATCCTCCAATCTCCTTCACATACTCACACAAACCACTGTTGTGAGTTGCCTCTGGATCATAGTTCAATGCCTTCGGATCGGTACATCCATAGATCACTGTTGCATAGATACAGCTGTTATCCCTTACGGTTGCCAACGAATCGTAGTTCAAGGCAGCAGGGTCGGTACATCCACAAACCATATCGATGGCAAAGCATGCCGTAATCAGTACGTCCTTACCCGACACCAACTTAAACATATAAGTTGAGTCATCCCATGGTTGGAACTGACTGCCTCCCGTTACATCAACAGACTGTACATGATAGCCTACCGCTGGATGTACGCTAAACCAAATGGTATCACGAGCATTTCCTTTGGTTGGAGCATTGATCCATCCTTTACCACAGCTGACAACCGTATCAATGTTAAGCTTTTCAATGTAAGAGATATATAATCTTTCAGCTGGCATCCTGAACGAAGCAGAGTCCCATTTTCTTCCCCATACTTCCAACTCCTCGCCAGAAGCTGTTCTGATCTTTACTCTGTCTGCCTCTATATCTCCATACAACTCCATATAAACATAAGATTCACATCTTATAGAATCTATCGTAGAGGTTCCATTTAGATCAAAGGATGGTTCTGTTTCATAATCATAATAATAAATCCTTCCTTTTACATTCTTCCTGAATGATTCATCAAATATAATTGAGCTCTTTACATCACATCTGAAGTTAGGAGTAACCCAAACCTCTTTGTCCGCTTCCATTATAAAAGCATAAAGTGTATCAGCGACCTTATAAGAAGTTGCTCCTGATACATCGACACTATGGAGCATATATCCAGGGTCAGGCACCACACTAAACCAGATAGTATCGCCAACGTTTCCTGATGATGGACAACGAACAATTCCTCCTTCGCGAGATCTAACATGTATTGCCAAATTGGTTGTTTTCGTTACTTCCACCAATACGTCAGAGAACGGCATTTCAAAGGAGATTACTGTGTCCTTTATCGTGCTATTTAACTGATTCCAAGCGACACCATTTCTATAAGTAGAGACTTTTGGAATAATACCTTTCTTAAACATAATATTAACCTTAGTACCTGACTCGGCAGATATAGGGTATCCATATTCAGTAAAGTAGTCTATATAAGTGGAATCATAGATAATCTCGTAAGAAGGATTCTGAACAGAGAGGACGATGTCGCTGTCTGGCATGAAGAAATCCACACTGTCGCCCATCATATGCTTATAAATAAGTCCTCCGTTTTTCTCACGTACACTCACTACCGATTCATAAACCAATCCATCGAACACATACATGAAATTGAGACGTTCTCCCACAAGGATAGAATCCAATCCTTTACTATCATTCAACCAATATGGATTGAGTGTAACATTGCACCTCTCAAAGGTTGAATCCAATGTGATGGAGCGATAGATTGGATAAACCTCATCCATGTAGATGGAGATATTCTCATTTGGCATGGCGAACCATATTGAATCGAAGCTTGAGACGGTTTCATAATTCACTGTCTTTCCTGATTCTGTTCTCACCTTCACCAGACTCTTCAGACTTAAATCCTTAAAATGGGCCAGCGTGACACGAGTCCCCTTCATCACTGAGTCTATCTCGGATTGTGTGTTTATATTGTAATATTTGATTGCACCGTCACCAATCAAATAGATTGTTCCATTCTCACCCATCTTATCACTACATGAAGGATCAACTGTGATAGAGTGATATCTAGATATAGGCTCGAAACATGCGTTGATCGTTGCCGATTTGTCTTCCACCATCTCAAACATATAGGTGGTGTCATCCCATGATTGGAACTGTCTGCCGCCCGTCACATTAACACTCTGTACGGTATAGCCTGCTGCAGGGTGTACGCTAAACCAGATGGTATCACGTGCGTTTCCAACCTCCTGAGGACAATTGATCTGACCCTCTCCGCAGTTAATCTGCTTGTATATCGGAAGATTCGTCGATTGAGCAGCACCCACCAAAACATTGGCAAATGGCATTGTGAAGGAGACACTCCATGTATTGTTTCTTTCCCATCCGCTTTCAGTGTTGTTCATCGTCATCCAGCTGCCATCCCATCTTTCGCTAGAGACTCTCGCGATGATGTCGCCCTCATAAAGAATCTTCACCGTAGTACCTGCCTCCGCTGATATTGGATAGCTGAAAGGACTAAAGTTATCTATATAAGTTGAATCATAAATAATCTCGTAGGTAGGATTCAAAATAGAGAAGATGACGTTGCTGTCTGGCATGAAGAATTTCACACTATCAACTAGTCTATGTTGATAAATAAGTCCTCCGTTTTTCTCATAGATACTCAATGTTGTCTCAGGGTTCAAACCTCTGAACATATACATGAATTCCAATTGTTCTCCTACAGGGATGGAATCCAATCCCTTACTGCTATTCTGCCAATTTTGATTGAGTGTAACATTGCACTTTGTAAAGGTTGAATCCACACTGATGGAGCGATAGGTTGGATAAACTTCCTCCATGGAGATATAGATATTCTCATTTGGCATGGCGAACCATATTGAATCACAAAATGAAACGGTCTCATATTCCACCGTCTTTCCTGATTCTGTTCTAACCTTCACTAGACTCTTCAGACTTAAATCCTTAAAATGAGCCAGCGTCACACGAACCCACCTCATCACTGAGTCTATCTTGGATTGTGTGTTTATATTGTAATATTTGATTGCACCGTCACCAATCAAATAGATTGTTCCATTCTCACCCATCTTATCACTACATGAAGGATCAACTGTGATGGAATGATAGGTAGATATAGGCTCGAAACATACGTTGATTGTTGCCGATTTGTCTTCCACCATCACAAACATATAGGTGGTGTCGTCCCATGATTGGAACCGGTTGCCACCCGTCACATTAACACTCTGTACGGTATAGCCTGCTGCAGGGTGTACGCTAAACCAGATGGTATCACGTGCGTTTCCAACCTCCTGAGGACAATTGATCTGACCCTCTCCGCAGTTAATCTGCTTGTATATCGGAAGATTCGTCGATTGAGCAGCACCCACCAAAACATTGGCAAATGGCATTGTGAAGGAGACACTCCATGTATTGTTTCTTTCCCATCCGCTTTCAGTGTTGTTCATCGTCATCCAGCTGCCATCCCATCTTTCGCTAGAGACTCTCGCGATGATGTCGCCCTCATAAAGAATCTTCACCGTAGTACCTGCCTCCGCTGATATTGGATAGCTGAAAGGACTAAAGTTATCTATATAAGTTGAATCATAAATAATCTCGTAGGTAGGATTCAAAATAGAGAAGATGACGTTGCTGTCTGGCATGAAGAATTTCACACTATCAACTAGTCTATGTTGATAAATAAGTCCTCCGTTTTTCTCATAGATACTCAATGTTGTCTCAGGGTTCAAACCTCTGAACATATACATGAATTCCAATTGTTCTCCTACAAGAATGGAATCCAATCCCTTACTGTTATTCTGCCAATTTTGATTGAGTGTAACATTGCACTTTGTAAAGGTTGAATCCAAAGTAATGGAGTGATAGATTGGAGTTTTTTCGAAACAGACATTAATCCATTCATCATGACCTGGCCTCATTACAAAGCGGTAGGTTGTATCATCCAAAATTTCAAAATCTTTAGAACCTGGCACAGAGATTTCCTTGATGTAATACCCTTTATCTGGACAAACGTTGAACCAGATGGTATCTCCAGCATTACCATGTTCAGGATGACGAACTGTTCCACCTTCACACTCAATATACTTACCGATGAAAAGATCTGTTGTCTGTGCTGCCGTCACGATTGTATAACCATATGGCATCACAAAAGAGGCTATTGAATCATTTACCGTAACATCATCTAGAAGATACCATTGATCCTCAACCATTTCCCATCTACCACCAGGTGTAATACCCCCTCTAAACATTACATTAACGATAGTTCCAGCCTCAGCAGAAATGGGATTATTATAACCAGTAAAGTTGTCTATGTAAATTGAATCATACATAATTTCATAGACTGGATTCTTAACAGAAAGGACAATATTGCTATCTGGCATGTGGAAATCCACACTGCCATCTAGTTCAAATTGTGCAATTCGGTCACCTTCTGGTAATCGTACACTGATTGTTGATACATAACGCAAGCCATCAAACATGTCGAAGAAATTCAATCGTTTTCCAACATTGATAGAATCCAGACTGTTAGTTTTAGTCCAATTAGGATTGCAAGTAACATTGCACTTCGCAAACGTTGAATCCAATGTGATGGATCGTGTTGCCGCACTTACATTGTTTGTTCCGATTAATAAAAGCGACAAAAGGAGTGTCGCTAACCATTTTGTTCTAAGTAAAATTACACTCATAAACCTACATTTTAATTTATCAGTGCAAAATTCTTAAAAAATTTTAAATAATGAAAATATATTAGTGCGTAATTATTCACAAATACTAACTTCAAAGAAGTTAAACAATGTATTATCTTCCTTTTTTCCCCGAAAAGAATTTTGAAAAGTGCTCAATAAGTGTTACCTTGCTTGACAATAAAGGGAATAAATCTTCTATTCGGTATCTGAAGCGGAAAATGATGGATAGTATTAAAGCAAAACGGAGATACTCTGTTGAAAAAGTGTATTTTAGTGAACGCAAAAAATGGTTCATGGAGAATAATCGACCCTTTTGGATTATCCCTTCATTCTTCTCCATCATAACTTACTTGTTATTCCTATTACTCTATTACCTAAATATAATTAATATGCACGATAATTCCTTATCATGTATTATTGCGCTTCCTGCAGTGCTAGTTGCAAACTGCATGTATTTCTATAGCAGTTATACTAGATTCCACAAATTAATGGAATTTTCCATTGGGAAGTTTATCTACGATATAGAGATTAACAACGATTCCATCTTTATAAAATACCTGGATAGTGATGATTTTGAGAATAGGGTTTCCCTGCCAATTGCCGATTATTCTCTTATTTTAGAATCCTACCCCAAGTGCTTGGAAATACAAACAAAGGAAAAAAAGAATATGTGCGTGATCATTTTTAAGAAAAGTGATATCAAGAATTCCGAAATTGACTTTTTCGTTAATTTCTTCCTTCAATACAATATATTGGGCTGGAAAGAAAGTGTTCTTAGAAAAATAAAGAGCGATTATATTTCTGTTAAAGATTCCATAAAAAGGAGCCGTGATAACTTATCATAAGTCTCTATATATAGTTTGAAAATAATTTGATTATGAAGATAATACATACTAGCGATTGGCATTTGGGGAAAGTCCTATATAATCAGGAACTAACCCCTAATCATGAAGCCTTTCTTCAGCAACTCTACTCCATCGTACAGGAGCAACGACCAGACGCGCTTCTTATCAGTGGGGATATCTACGAGACTTCCAATCCTTCCGTTCTCGCACAGAAGTTATTCCACTCAAGCATCCTGCAATTACACAACGCTGCGCCTCAGATGAAAATTATCATCATTTCTGGCAACCACGATAGTGCCCAACGTGTCAGTATCGGAAGCGACCTATGGAGACTTGCCAATGTGCATATCATCACCTCCATTCATACACTCGATGATCGCTCTGCCGATTACGACCAACATATCATTCCCATCACCAATTCTAACGGAGAAACGCTTGCTTTGATAGGTGCCATTCCTTTTGCCTACGAGCAGAACTTCCCCAAGGTGACCGATTCTCACAATCGTATACTTGCCTTTTATGAAGGTCTTTGCCATCGTATGCACGAACTTAATCCACAACGGAAACCTCAGGTGTTAATGGGTCACCTGACCATCTCGGGCGATTTAGATTTCACGGGACATAAACTAGACGCTATCGGTGGAATGGAGTCGCTGGATGTATCGAATATTGTACCTGAGTTCGATTATCTCGCCCTCGGACATATTCATCATGCCCAATTCATCCATAATACACAACATAAGGTGCGTTACTGTGGTACTCCCATCGCGGTTAGTTTCGACGAGGATTACAACCATTCCGTCTCTATCGTCAACTTCGACGATCAAAATCATCCCAACGTAGAGGAACATCTTATCCAAACGCCTCACCAATTAGAGACTATTCCGAAACAACCTCAGCCTTTTGATGAGGCACTGAAGGAACTAGCCTCCTACCCATCCGACCAAAACAATTATCTGCGTCTGAACGTGATAGCTGGTACTGCTCCGAGTGATGCCATGGCTTTAGCTACCGCCAAAATGGAGGGCAAACAGGCGGAACTACTCTGTATCAACTATACTCGCATAAAAGAGATGGAGAAGGGTACTGACGTGCCTATCACTCTCTCTGAATTTAACGAACTAACGCCCCTTCAAGTGGCTAAACGTTATTTAGGCGATCAATTCACGGAGGAGATGGAAACCACCTTCAACGAAGTTCTTCAACAACTAAACGACTAACGACATGAAGCTACACGAACTTAAAATCCATAATATCGCATCCATAGCGGATGCTTCCATCCACTTCAATGAATCACCTCTGAAGGATGAATCCCTTTTCCTCATCTGCGGACCAACAGGTGCTGGTAAATCCACCATCCTCGATGCCATCTGCTTGGCACTCTATGATGATACACCTCGACTCAATACAGCTTCTAGAAAGGACAAGTTCTCTCCTGATGGAAATGATAAGACTCTTACCTTGCAAGACCCTCGACAACTGCTTCGAAGAGGTGCTAATGAAGGTTCCATCTCCCTCTCCTTCGAAGGAAATCAGGGAGATCTTTATCACTCTTCATGGTCTGTACGCCTCAATCGCAATGGAAATCTTAATAAAAGCGAATGGGTACTCGAAAACGTTACTCAAAACCAAACCTATATCAAAAAAGATGAAATCTCATCGGAGATAGTACGTGCTATAGGCGTTGAATTCGCTGATTTTCAACGCACTTCTATGCTGGCTCAAGGTCAATTCTCCCAATTCCTGAAAAGTGATGACTCAACAAAAGCTGATATCTTACAAAACCTTACAGGCAAAGAGATTTATGAACGTATTGGAAGGAAAATCTATGAGATCACCAAGGCAAAGGAGAAAGAGCTAGATGATAAAAAACTAGTCATCGATAGCCAGCATATATTAAGTGATGAGGAACGTTCTAAAATCATTGATGAACTCTATAATAAGGGACTATCCCTCAAGGAGTTGAACGATGAAAAAGCGTTGCTGGAGAAAAAGAGTGCTTGGGTTAAAAACTGGAATAAGATAATCAATCAACTGGAAAACGACAAAAAGGAATTGTCACAATATGATGAGAAAATCTCATCCGACTCATATAAGAATGAGAGTCAGACAATTACCCATTGGAATGAGTCGGCTACTGCTATTGAATGGCAAAAATTATTACATAACTCAGAAAGGAGTTTACAAGATGTTACATCACAGGAAGAGCGTCTGAAGGAGCGATTTGCGGTTATGTGCAGTGGTATCAACGGACTGATTGAAAAAGCGAATGATGAGAGTCGTCAACTTGATGCCATAAGAAAGAGAATGGAACAACGCACAAAGCAGGAAATAACCATGCTTGAAAACGCTAATGTTATCATTGCCGACCTAAAACGAGCAAATGAGGCACATGTTAAATCGCTTGAATCAGAAAAAGCCATTAAGACCACAGAGGAACTAATCGAAAAGCATGGCACTGAGGTGAAAAACGCAGAGAAGAGACACAAAGCGGAATTAGAAAAAACGAATCAACTACAAGAGCAGATAAACCGCTTGGCAAAAGAAATCAAAGAGGCTGACCCAGATGGCACACTGTTACAACAACAAGAAAATATTCTTGCCATTTCAGCCATTCTCGACTCAATGATTGCCCTGCGCGACTCTCTTTTCAATGTCGAAAAGGAATTAAAAATAAATCAGGAAAGTTATCAGAACCTACAGAAAAAGATAGATACACTGAATACAGAAGAAAAACGTGCCAAAGAAGAATACTCTATCGCCAAAGAGGTCTACGAAACAGCAGAGAAAGCGGTGAAGGATATTGCGAAAGAACTACGAAGCACGCTTAAAGAAGGTGATGTTTGTCCAGTATGCGGTCAGAAGGTAACTTCCTTGTTCTCTGACGAACATTTTCAATCTTCTTTGTCTCAACAATTAACGAATAAGACACAAAAAGAAAAGATATGGGAGAACTGCAATACAGAATTGAACAAAGCGAACTCTGAAATAACATTCTTGAAGGATACAATCCACAAGAAGCAGGATGAATTGGGAAAAATTCGCCTTCAATTGATAGAAAAAATCAACACTCCTATTTTACAGGAGTCTGATTTCAAGCATGAAACGGAGTTATATTTCCAAGCAGATTCTCTCGAATCGATGATAAGTGAGATAAAGGAACGAAAGTCTCAAATTAGCGGTCTGACAAAACGGCTGACAGAATTACAGAAGCAAAAAGAGGATGTTCAGAAACAGAAAGACCAACAAAAGGCAATAGAGGAAAAAGAGGAACAACGATATGAAGATGAACAGAAGAAATTGACCCAACTAAATCATCAAAAGGAGAAGGATGTCAACCTCTTTGATCAGTATAAGAAAACGGAAGGAGACATCTTGTCAAAGATGGAGGAACTCTTAACACTTCCCGATTGGAAAACTGCTTATAAAACTGATTTTCAGTTACTCATTGATGAAATCCTTCGTCTGTCCACGCAATATAACGAAGAAAAGGAGAAGGGAAAGGTATTGGAGAATCAGTTGCGGGTTGATAAAGGTGAATTGGAGCAGGTGAATGAACGTAGGGAAACCATCCTCAATGCAGTACAGTGGGCAGAAGAGACCTCGGAAAGTAAGAGAATGGACCATCTTTTAGGAGCATGCACGAGGTTGTCTGATGAAGTGACCCAATGGAAAACAGAGTTGGGGAAGATAAAGACAGATATCACCACATACCAAAAGAACCTGAGCACCTTCTACTCCACTCATCCGGATATTGATGAGGCAAGATTGACAGACCTCTCCACGCACTACACACAAGATAGTATCACGAAGATGAGTGCTGACCATCAAGAGATTACAAAGATGTATGCCACTTTGACGGGAAAATGTAATTCTTCGACAGACGAGATGGAGAAGTTGAAAAGTGAGAAACCCACATTCAACGAAGGCGAGGCAGATCATCAAGAAGACTATTTCCTAGCACAGATACAGGAGAAATCGCAAATGATTGGTAGCTTGAATCAGGAAATAGGAGGTTTGAAAGACAGACTGAAGAGTGATAAGGAGAATGAAGAAAAGGTAAAGAAACTATGGGAGGAATATGAAGAATCCCGTAAGATTTTCGAACGGTGGGATCGATTGAATCAAGAGTTCGGAAGTGCAGATGGCAGTAAGTTCAAGAAGGTGGCTCTTAGTTTTGTCTTAGATGTGTTGTTACAGAATGCCAACCGCTATCTCTGTCAGTTTGACGACCATTTTGAACTTAGCAAGCAAGGTGATTACACCATTGTCATACATGATTATCGTAATGACAGCAATCTCTCAAGTTCTGGGTTATCAGGAGGACAACAATTTATGGTGTCATTAGCGTTAGCATTGGGATTAGCAGATATGGCGGAAAATTCGCACAGCGTTTCCGACACCCTCTTTATAGATGAAGGCTTTGGTACACTAAGTGATGAGTTTCTTGCGAATGTGATGGATTGTTTGGAGAAACTACATCAAAGTACAGGTAAGAAGGTGGGCATCATCAGTCATGTGGATTCTTTGAGAGAACGTATTGCCACACAGATAGTAGTACACCAAGGCAAAGGAGTTCAGGCAAGCACTATAGAATTAAAGGCTTGGTAGGCTCATACCTGTCATCTTACGATAGAGGTCGAGGGCATATACATCCGTCATACCTGATATATAATCCAAAACAGCCATGATACGTTGATAGGACTCTTTGCTATCAATTTCATACTGTTCAGGAATACGTGCCAACAACTGTTTTGAATAGGCTTTGTTGGCATTGAAGACAGCTGTTATCTCCTTCTCTATCAGAGTATAGATGATATTATAACCAGCAATTTCAATATCGACCACGTCTTTTGACTTGTATATCTTCTTATAAGAGATCTCCTGGCATTTCTCATACGCCTCTTTCACCATGGTAGAGACACACGTTACCAAAGGTGAATTAAACGTACCTGAAAGGATTTCCTCTTCTTTCTCCACAAAAGCGCGAGAACATTCATCCACCAAGACACCAATCACGGACGAACGAAGGTAGGCAATCTGTTCGTTTTCATCTTTCACATTGTTCATGTGATTCTTTTTGCGTTCTTGATCCTCCTCCGAGAAGAATCCCAACAATAGATTTTTCGCCTCCACATTACTGATTAGTTTCAGCTTATGTGCATCTTCAATATCCATGATCTCATAGCAGATATCGTCTGCCGCTTCTACAAGGAAGACGAATGGATGACGGGCATATTTATAATCATCCAAACGAATCATACCCAAGTCGTCAGCTATCTTTGCGAAATCATCCTTTTCAGTTTGGAAGAAACCAAATTTCTTTTTCTTCTCCGTGATATAATCCGATTTGTATGGATATTTTACAATAGAGGCGATAGTCGAATAAGTAAGGACGAAACCTCCCTTTCGGCGACCATTAAACTGATGGGTCAACAGACGGAAAGTATTCGCATTACCCTCAAAATGGATGATATCGTTCCATTGACTATCCGTTAAGCTATATTTCTCCTTCAAGTATTGTCCGTTACCTTCTGAGAAATAGGAAGCGATGGCAGTCTCTCCAGAATGACCAAACGGAGGGTTTCCCATATCGTGAGCCAAACAACCAGCCGAGACGATGGAGCCAATTTCAGATATCTTATCCGATATTTGATTCTTATGTTTCAAACGAAGCAGTTTAGCCACACTGTTACCCAATGAACGGCCTACGCATGAGACCTCCAGACTGTGAGTCAGACGATTGTGGACAAAGATGCTACCGGGCAGAGGGAAGACCTGTGTCTTGTTCTGCAACCGACGAAAAGGAGATGAGAAGATCAATCGGTCATAATCACGTTGAAACTCCGTTCTATCCTCTTCTTTAACATTATGATAATCTTCCAATCCAAAACGTTTGGAGGAGATTAGTTTATCCCAGTTCATCATATCTTTCAGTCGTTAGGACCTCTATCCGAGGTTGTTCATGAGATTTGAAAAAGGGGGAACATCGACAACCAGTGTTGCGATGCACCCCCATCAGTTTCATTTATGAATGGTATTATAGGTTAAGAGACTTTTTGATTGCCTCTACCTTTTTATCAGCATCAGCACATGCACGCTTGTAGTCTGCGGCATCTTTCATTTCACCTTTCACTTCGATATAGAACTTAATTTTAGGTTCTGTTCCAGAAGGACGAACACTGACCTTAGTACCATCTTCAGTGAAATATTGAAGTACGTTAGCAGTCTCAGGCATGTTGATATCCTCAACTTTATTGCACTTAACGCATGTTTGCTTCAAAGACTTATAGTCCTTGATCAATTTAACAGCAGAGCCAGCCAACTCTTTAGGAGGGTTCTGACGGAAGTTCTCCATCATAGCCTTGATCTCATCAGCACCGCTCTTACCAGGTTTAACCACACTGATAGCGCTCTCTTTTTGGAATCCATACTCTTTGTAGATGTTCATCAACAATTCGTAAAGAGACATTCCATTATCCTTAGCCCAAGCTGCGATTTCACAGATCAAGCAGATAGAAGCTGGTGAATCTTTATCACGTACCTTGTCGTAAGGCAAGAAACCAAATGATTCCTCTCCACCTCCGATGTACTTCTCCTTTCCTTCGTTGACACGGATTCTGTAGGCGATCCACTTGAATCCGGTATATTCATCATACAACTTAACGTTGTTTTTATCTGCGATTTCGCGAATCAATTCAGATGTTACAATGGTTTTCACCAAGAACTCGTTACCTTTTAACTTGCCCAACTTCTTCATGTTGGTAATGATGTAGTAGCAGAACATCATACAAGTTTGGTTACCATTGATGATCACCCACTCACCCTTGTCGTCGCGACATACGATAGCCAAACGATCGGCATCAGGGTCAGATGCGATAACCAAGTCGGCACCCAACTTCGTACCGAGGTTCATACCCATGGTCATTGCCTCTGAGTTTTCAGGGTTAGGAGACTTAACCGTTGGGAAGTTACCATCGATAACCATTTGTTCAGGAACCACGTTGATATTTTGGAAGCCCCATGAACGCAAGCACAAAGGAACGATTACACGACCAGTTCCGTGCAATGGAGAATAAACGATGTTCAAGTTCTTTTGGCGATTGATCACCTCTTGATCAACCATAGCCTCTTTCACTGCCATCATATATTCGTAGTCCATCTCACCACCGATGATAGTGATCAAATCCTTATTAGGAGTGAATTTAACATCATCTACCTTTACCTTGTTCACCTCATCGATGATTCCTTTATCATGAGGGGCCAAAACCTGAGCACCATCCTCCCAGTATGCTTTGTATCCGTTATATTCTCTTGGGTTGTGAGATGCTGTGATGTTCACACCACTTTGGCAGCCCAACTGACGAATAGCAAATGAGATCTCTGGTGTAGGACGAAGGCTTTCAAAAAGATAAGCGTGAATTCCGTTAGCAGAGAAGATGTCTGCAACTATTTCAGCGAACAAACGTGAGTTATTACGGCAATCGTGACCTACCACCACGCTAATCTCTTTCTTACCAGCGAAAGCTTTCTTTAGGTAGTTGGCCAAACCTTGAGTGGCCATTCCGACCACATACTTATTCATACGATTGGTACCAACCCCCATAATACCACGCAAACCACCTGTACCAAACTCTAGGTTCTGGTAGAAGGCATCAATTAAATCTGTCTTATCAGAGTTATCCAACAAACGTTGAACCTCTTTCTTCGTCTCAGTGTCAAAATTACCGTTTATCCAAGCATTTGCTTTAGCGGTAACCTCTTGCAACAAAGCGTTATCCATACTAAAAATTTATATAAAAATTATAAAATATTATTCTTCTCAATATCCTTAAAGTAGCGATATGTTGAAACTTTCAACTCGAAAGTAGACAATTCATCACAAACGATGATACCATTCTTATGAAGTTGCAAAGCACTCAACGTACACATTTGGCAAACACCACCTTCAACAGCTTGTTGCAAAGCTCTTGCTTTGTTATAGCCGCTTACCAAGATCATTACTTCTTTTGCATCCATGATAGTACCCACACCAACAGTCAAAGCAGAGGTAGGAACCTTACTCATATCGTTATCAAAGAAACGAGAGTTAGCAATGATTGTATCTGTAGTCAAATGTTTTAAACGAGTACGAGAGGTCAATGAAGAACCTGGTTCATTGAATGCGATATGTCCGTCAGGACCAATACCACCGATGAACAATTGGATTCCTCCAGCTGCCTGAATACGAGCCTCATAGTCGGCGCACTCCTGTTTCAAGTCTGCAGCATTACCATTCAATATGTTTACCTGATTTTCAGGAATATCTATATGCTTAAAGAAATTATTCCACATGAATGAATAATAACTTTCAGGATGATCCTTTGGTAAGTTAACGTACTCGTCCATGTTGAATGTGATAACATTCTTAAAAGAAACGAGTCCCTCTTTATTCATCTTAATAAGTTCGCGATACATACCCAATGGAGAAGAACCAGTAGGAAGACCCAAAACGAATTTGCGGTCTGCTGTAGGTTTGAACTCGTTAATTGTGTCTGCTACATGTTTTGCAGCCCACTTGGAAACGGATGCGTAATCCGATTGGATTAGAACTCTCATACTCTTTTATTTTTTATATTTTTCACTCTTTTGTTAGTCTCAATGTCTCGCCTTCCTTTTTCATCTGTAAGATGGATTTATATAGAAGATAAATACCCCATATAATAAGTGGAAGACTAAGAATCTGACCCATATTGATAAACATATTCTCTTCGAATTCCTCCTGATTGTTCTTTATAAACTCAATCAAGAAACGTGTCATAAAGACCATCTCCAAGAAGACTCCAAAGATGAAACCTTCAAATTTCCTTGCATTTGTGCGCCAATACAAGAACATAGTCACTGCGAAGGTGATTACGCAATATAGCGCCTCGTATATTTGGGTTGGGTGACTTGGTGCTGAGAATACTGGTTCAGACCCAAGTTGCCACAAATGCATGTTTGTGATAAACTCAAATGCCCATGGTACATCAGTTGCATGACCATATATCTCATGATTCATCAAATTTCCCAAACGAATACAAGCGCCACATATAGCCACAGACATCACAATGCGGTCCATGGTCCAAATGAAACTTTTCTGTATCTTTTTACTAAACAACCACAAGGCTATAAGGATACCACAGGCACCACCGTGACTGGACAAGCCGCCCTTCCATACATACAATATCTCCGCTGGATGTGCAGAGTAGAATGCAAAGTCGTAGAAGAAGCAATGACCTAATCGAGCACCGATAATGGTTCCAACCAACATGTACATTAGAATATCCGCTGATTGTTCTTGGTGAATCCCCTCTCTGTTGTATACTTTCATAACAACATAATAACCCACCATAAAACCAACAGCCCACAACAATCCATACCACCGAAGTGTGAGCGGACCTACAGAAATAATATCTGGGCTAACTGTCCAACGAATAAACTCTAATAACATAATTATAATCCTTTACCGTGACAATGTTTGTATTTCTTACCAGAACCGCATGGACATGGATCATTACGTCCAATCTTAGGTTCTGTGCGGATAGGCTCTACCCTTCTCTCTGGCTGTTGTTGAGGAACTGATTGAGAAGGACCTCTATTTGATTGATATTTAGAGTAATCTTCACGTTTTTCAGGAACAGCCTCACGCACTTGCTCTGGGTCACGTTGCTGTACAGGGATTTGTCCACGCATCAAGATGGAGATAGCCTCTCGGTTGGTCTCCTCCACCATGTTCTTAAACAATCCAAATGACTCCAGTTTATAGATCAATAGAGGGTCTTTCTGCTCGTAACTTGCATTCTGAACAGAATCTCTCAATTCATCCATTTGTCTCAAATGCTCTTTCCAGTTCTCATCAATCACATGAAGAAGGATCATCTTCTCAAATACCTTGACAATCTCCTTGCTCTCCGTCTCGTATGCTTTCTTCAAGTTAACTGGAATATTGTACTGACGTTTGCCATCCACAATAGGAATCAAGATGTTTTGATATTGCTCACCTTGGTTCTCATACACCTGTTTAATCACAGGGTTGGCAACCTCTGCTATTCTCTCCATCTTATGTTTGAATGAATCCATAGCAGCGTGGAACAAACTCTCCACGATTTCATCAGCCTTCATATCCTTGAATTCTTCCTCTGAAATAGGTGAATCAATTGCAAACAAGACCATTGTCTCCTCCTCAAAGAGATCGAATGCATAAATCGGTTTGGATTTATCAACAATCATCTGAGCTGTATCATAAATCATATTCATGATATTGACACCCAAACGCTCACCCATCAATGTCTGTCTACGTTTGCGATAGACTACCTCACGCTGTGCGTTCATCACATCATCATACTCCAACAATCTCTTACGAACACCGAAGTGATTCTCTTCCACCTTCTTCTGTGCACGTTCAATAGATTTTGAAATCATGCTATGTTCAATCACCTCACCTTCCACAAATCCGAGTCTGTCCATGATACTTGAGATCTTCTCAGAACCGAACAAACGCATGAGGTTATCTTCCAATGAGACGTAGAAGATAGAGGATCCTGGGTCTCCTTGACGACCAGAACGACCACGCAACTGACGGTCTACACGACGTGACTCGTGACGCTCCGTACCAATGATGGCCAAACCTCCCGCTTGCTTCACTTCATCAGAAAGCTTGATATCCGTACCACGACCTGCCATGTTGGTAGCGATGGTTACCGTACGACTCTTTCCTGCTTGAGCTACGATATCAGCCTCTTTTTGGTGTAACTTAGCGTTCAACACATTATGTTCTATTTTTCTCAACGTCAACATTCTACTAAGCAACTCCGAAATTTCCACTGAAGTGGTACCCACCAAGACTGGACGACCGGCATCCACCAAGCGACAAATCTCTTCGATAACGGCGTTGAACTTCTCACGTTTCGTTCTATAGACACGGTCTTCCATATCTATACGAGCTACTGGCTTGTTGGTTGGGATAACAACCACATCCAGTTTGTAGATATTCCAGAACTCTCCTGCCTCTGTCTCAGCCGTACCAGTCATACCTGCCAGTTTGTGATACATACGGAAATAGTTCTGAAGTGTGATGGTAGCAAATGTTTGTGTGGCATCCTCCACTTTCACCTTCTCTTTTGCCTCGATTGCCTGATGCAGACCATCTGAATAACGACGACCTTCCATGACACGACCTGTCTGTTCATCGACAATCTTCACCTTGCCATCTATAATCACATATTCCTGATCCTTTTCAAACAAAGTGTATGCTTTCAATAACTGGTTGATGGTATGAACACGCTCCAATTTGATGGCATAGTTTTGCATCAAATCCTCTTTCTTGTTCTGATATTCCTCTTTCGGCAAGTTTTCACCTTCCAAGGCCGACAACTGAGAAGCGATATCAGGCAATACAAAGAAGTCTGGGTCTTCCGAAGCACCAGTCAATGCATCAATACCTTTATCGGTCAACTCAATGGAGCGATTTTTCTCATCGATAACAAAATAGAGAGGATCTGTGGCAATATGCATATTTTTATTTTGCTCTGCCATATAATACTCTTCGGTAGAGAGCAAAATACTTTTGTTTCCTTGTTCACTCAAGAATTTGATCAACGGAGTATTCTTAGGCAATGCCTTATAAGAACGGAACAAATCCAAAGCACCTGCTTCTTGTTCTTCTTTGTTCTCCGATTTCAATTTACGTTTTGCCTCAGAAAGGTAGTTGGTAGCCATTGTACGTTGAAGAGCAACCAATTTCTCCACACGAGGACATAACTCGTCAAATTTCTGATCATCACCCTTTGGAATAGGACCAGAGATGATCAATGGTGTACGAGCATCATCGATCAATACGGAGTCAACCTCATCGACAATTGCATAGTTGTGTTTACGTTGAACCAAATCATCAGGAGAAACGGCCATGTTATCACGTAGATAATCGAAACCGAACTCATTATTGGTACCAAATGTGATATCAGCCATATAGGCTTTACGACGCTCTGGTGAATTAGGTCTGTGTTTGTCAATACAGTCGACAGACAAACCATGGAACTGATACAAAGGACCCATCCATTCAGAGTCACGTTTAGACAAGTAGTCGTTGACGGTGATGACATGAACACCATTACCCGTCAATGCATTTAAGAAGACTGGCAAAGTTGCAACGAGAGTCTTACCCTCACCAGTTGCCATCTCCGCGATCTTTCCTTTATGAAGAACGACACCACCGAAAATCTGGACATCATAATGAACCATATTCCATAGAAGGTCATTACCTCCTGCCACCCAGTGGTTATGATAAATGGCTTTGTCACCATCTATTTCGACGAAATCTTTTGTTGCCGCCAAATCACGGTCCATATCAGTAGCTGTTACCACCACCGTCTCATTCTCGGCAAAACGACGAGCCGTATCTCTTACGATAGCAAAAACTTCATAGAGTACTTCGTCAAGAACTTTTTCATATTTATCAATGACAATTTTTTCTATTCTATCAATTTCTGCATACGTATGTTCACGTTCCTCTATTTCCTGTCCCTCTATTTGCGACTTCAACTCTTCTATTTGAGCAACCTCAGCAGCTACATACGCTTTTATCTTTTCACGTATTTGAACAGTCCTAGCACGTAATTCATCGTTCGTCAACTTCTCCATAACTGGAGCCAACTCCCGTACCTTATCAACATACGGTTTTATCTCGCGCATATCTCTCTGCGCCTTATTACCAAATAGTTTGGACAAAAAACTATTAATACCCATAGAACATTATTTTGTATATTGAGCGCAAATTTAGAAAAAAAAAAGCAGAGTATCTTGCTTTAAAAGCAACAAACTTCACAAGATTTATTATATCTTTGCATTATTATTCGATTTACTACATAAATAAAGGTGAATTCTATAAATTCGCCATATTTAAATAAAATAGTATGAATCGTGGGTTGATGAACTTTTCGACGCTTTTTGAGTTATTTCGGCATTTTACTGTTTATCAGACAGTCACAGTAGAGACGCAATGCTTTGCGTCTGTACAAGAAAAAATTCGAAACCAATTCAAAAATTAACGAAAATAGAACCCATCTATAGTATTTTACGCAGAGGATGAGAACTAAAAGACAACAACAACATACAAGCCTTATTAAGGTACTTGTCGCCATAGGAGATTTCTTTTGGATAAATGTGTCGTTCCTATTGATGATTTATTTATACTGGCAACAGTATGGTCCGTTTGGATATCATGAATATAAGTATGGCTTCGTTGTAATAAACCTTGCCTACGCCATTAGTTTGTTCTTGTGCGGAATCATATTGGACAAACGTGTTGTGTTTTCAGAAAAGATCATCGCTTTGGTGACCAAGACGGTCTCTCTTTTCGCCATTATTGTCATAGCCTCATTTTCTGTCTTAGGAATTCTATTGCCTGCCAAACTCTGGCTCCTCTTCTTATGCATCTCCTTCATTTTTGTATCATTCTGGCGAATCGGCTTCCGTTTCTTACTGAAATCCTACCGTCGCCGAGGTGGTAACACGCGTAATATTATTATATTAGGTGCAGGACGTGTGGCAAACAAAGTATACAACAGCAATATCACAAATGAGTTTTTAGGTTATAATTTCATGGGCTTCTTCGACGACCGTGATCCTGCCGACTATCGTGTGAACCCTCAATTAGTGAAGGGGACCTTGGCCGACGTGGAAGAGTTCGTCAAAGAGAATCAAGTGGATGAGATTATCTGTGCTTTACCCGCAGGTGATGATCGTAAGGCGCTTCCTATCATGAAATATGCAGAAAATAATCTTATCCGTTTTATGATTGTACCTGATTTCATGCGTTTCATTACGCGTTCGGTCTCCTTGTCCTTCTTGGACAACTCCATTCCTATTGTCTCCCTTCGTGAGGAACCTCTTAGAAAAGGATATAACCAGTTACTTAAACGTGTGTTCGACATCATTGTCTCTTTGGGATTCTGTTTGACAATATTCCCTATCTTGTTTATCATCTTAGCTCCTATTATAAAATACACCTCAAAAGGTCCTATCTTCTTTAAACAAAAAAGAACCGGAGAGAATGGTGATGAGTTCTACTGCTTGAAATTCAGAACCATGGAGGTGAATGCGGATGCTGATAGCGTACAAGCGACCAAAGGAGATAGCCGTGTCACCAAAATCGGAGCTTTCATGCGTAAAACCAACTTGGATGAAATGCCTCAATTCCTGAACGTGCTCATCGGCGATATGTCTATCGTCGGTCCTCGCCCTCACATGCTGAAACATACCGAGATGTATTCTCAATTGATCGATAAATATATGGTAAGACACTTCGCTAAACCTGGTATCACAGGTTGGGCGCAAGTAACTGGATATCGTGGAGAGACCAAAGAACTATCCGAAATGGAAGGCCGTGTGAGACAGGATGTTTGGTACATTGAAAACTGGACCTTCTGGTTGGATATTAAAATCATATATAAGACAATCAAAAATATGCTGAAAGGGGAAGAAAAGGCATATTAAGGGAAATACATTCCACAATAGTGAGTTCGGACAACAAGGGGATACGGGAGTGTATGATAGATTGAATATGTAGAACTCATAGTTACATTTATTTTAAAATCTTTCGCGTATGAGATTATTTTGCACATTTCTGTTTTTAATCCTCCTTCCATTAAACCTATTCTCTCAACAATCTATATTTGTTGGTCAAACATACGACGGAATAACGTATGCACCTTTCTCATTATCTAATATAACTAGTATCAAACAAATTAACGCACAAACCTTATTAGTCAGAAGATCCGGCAAAGAATGTCATATACAAATAAACAAGGGAGAAATCCTCAAAATTCATAAGAAACAACTATCAAACAATGGAATGTACCATACAAACTATGAATTAATGGGAGTAACTGTTAAGCTACCTGTAAACGCAAATGTCAAAGAAGAAAACAAAGAATTCTTTACTATTCAATATCAAACCCATATTAATTATTATTATCCCCATGGTAAAACGTGTCTTGAAGTGCACCTTTTCAACAAACAAGGACAAATGTATAGATGGAATTTGGATCGCTCCCTCGAAATACCAAGAGATTCGATTGATAAGTCAAAACCCATAACAGTCCATTATATAAAATACGATGGAAGCGAATATAAAATAACATGGACTTGTATTCAAGACCCTAATGCTATGTACAATACAATACCTTCTGGTAATGATGGAAATCAGTTAAATAACATGCAGTGCGACCAATTATTTCAAGCATTTCGAGATAAAAAACTCTTTTCTTTTCACTTTTGTTTCATAAATGATAAGGGAGTTAAGGAAAGAAACGTTCTGTACTTTGACCCCAAAAAGTATTATGATTCCGACAAATAACCTATTACGAGAACATCAATCTTTCAATTCAAATCTCAGATATTAAATTAATAGCATTTACATAAAAATAGGAACCCTGACAGAATCATTCCGTCAGGGTTCTTTTCTCCTTATAAAGTAGTTTTTTACTCAACTTCAGAGAACTGGTCCTTACCTACTGAACATAGCGGACACTCAAAGTCATCGGGAAGTTCCTCGAAAGGTGTTCCTGGCTCAATTCCGCCTTCTGGATAACCTACTTCTGGATCATACTCCCAACCACATACGTCACATACGTACTTTTTCATTTTCAATTGTATTTTTTGTTAATAATACGACTGCATATCCTGCAACCTCGACCGCAAATATAGTTTTATTTTACAAAATCATGAACAATTCTCATTATAATTTTGTGAAAATTATTTGCTCAAAGCATCCAATAACAAATCCATTGCTTTCCCTGCATCTCCTGTTTGTCCGTATAGACTCACAAAACGTGATCCTATGATGGCACCAGAGGCATTTCTCATCGCCGACTCCAACGTCTGTTTGTTACTGATTCCGAAACCAATCAAGCGCGGATTCTTTAAGTTCATCTTATCAATGCGCTCGAAATATCTCTGTTTAGCATCATCGAATGAACTTTGTGCGCCTGTTGTCGCTGCTGAACTAACCATATAGATAAACCCATCCGTGTGATCATCAATCAGATGTATTCGCTCATCACTTGTCTCTGGCGTAATCAACATAATGACCTTCACATCATATTTATCTGCCACTGGCTTGAAACTCTTCAAATAGTCATCAAACGGAAGGTCTGGTATGATAACTCCGTCTATTCCCACTTCAACACAACGCTGACAGAAACGTTCGAATCCCATAACTAGAACAGGATTCAAATATCCCATCAAAATAAGTGGAATATTCACATCTTTACGAATATCCTTCAACTGATTGAAAAGAAGATTCAATGACATTCCATTGCGTAAAGCAGTAGTGGCAGCCTCCTGTATAACGGGTCCATCCGCCATAGGGTCACTAAATGGAATTCCAATCTCAATTAAATCAACTCCTTTTTTCTCCAACGTGCGAATAGTTGAAGCGGTAGCATCTAGAACGGGATGTCCCGCACAAAAATAGATGGATAATATATTTTTGCCCTTCGTGGCTAATAGATGATTTATTCTATTCATAATGCTTTGATTTTATTAATGAAGTTACTGATTGCTTTAATATCTTTAAGCGCTGGTGATATCTCAAAACATGAATTGATGTCGATACCAGCAAAAAGAGGATGAGAAAAGGATTGCACCTTTGATACATCCGACGGACCAATGCCACCTGTGATAAGAAATGGCAATCGACCTTTATAGTTCTGCAACAATGACCAATCAAATGACTCACCGCTACCTCCGTAGGATGCACATCTTGTTTCAAACAGAAAATAGTCCACCACATCTTCGTATGCTTTACAGTGGTTCAAATCAAGCGCTGTCGATATAGGTATCACCTTAATGAACTTGACTTGCGGCCCCACCTTCACACGTAATTGTTTACAATAGTCGGGCGACTCATCTCCATGCAACTGAATCAGATTCAATTGATATTTACTTTCATTGTCTTTCACCTTCTGTATCTGCTCGTTAACAAACACACCCACTTTTTGACAATTTTGAGGAAGTGCTGATGGCAATAGGTCTCCCACATATCGTTTGGATGAGGTATAAAATATAAAACCCATCCAATCAATCGTATTCAATTGATCTGCCTTCTGAATGTTTTCGGCATCACGCATGCCACATACCTTGACTATCATCGTTGTATTATATCATGAATAAATTGAGCTAATGTATCACCAGGAGAGCTCGTCTTCATAAACGTCTCTCCAATCAGGAATCCACGGAATCCCACCTCTCTCAACTCTCTCACAATCTCTGGATCGCTGATACCACTTTCGCTGACAAGTAACTTGTCGGAAGGAAGTGAAGCTGCTATCTGGAAGGATGTCTTCACATCTGTTTGGAAAGTGGTGAGATTTCGATTGTTGACGCCTACCATATCAATATAATCATTGATGTAGGATAATTCATGCTCATCGTGAACCTCCAACAACGTCTCCAACTTCAACTCATGTGCCTTCTTAGCTAGTGTGGCACACTGCTCTTGTGTCAGATTGGCGGCAATCAACAGAACGGCATCCGCTCCCACCTCTCTCGCCTCAAAGAGCTGATACTCATCAATGATGAACTCCTTGCGGAGAATCGGACACTCCACGAGTGGACGAGCTATACGAATAAAATCAAGCTGTCCGCCGAAGTAACGCTCATTAGTAAGGATAGAGATAGCACTTGCCCCGTTTTTGCTATATGAAGGAGGTATGATCTCTGGTTTGCCCTCCTCTTTAATCCATCCTTTTGATGGACTTTTTCTTTTGAATTCGGCAATGATACCAGAGGCAGAATTCTGCAGACTATCCTTCATGGAACGAAGTTCCAATGGTTCATCCATCATCTTCTCCACCCTACGGTAGAGATCTGCAGGTAGAACCCTTTTCTTCTGCTCCTCAACCTCTATTTTTTTATGAGCAACTATCTCTTCAAGAATATTCTTAGCCATTGATTTCTACAAATTTAGTGAATGATTTCAGTGCCTTGCCACTTTCGAGCGACTCCTTAGCAATCTCCAAACAATCAACGAGGGATTTCTTTTCCATCACTGAAATGGCAGCTGCCGCATTAGCAATCACCACATTCTTTTGTGCCTCTGTGGATGTGCCTTTCAACACTGCATCAAAAACACGAACCGCATCCTCAGCAGTGTCACCTCCTCTAATCTCTTCTTGTTTAACGACTGCAAAACCTAAATCTTGTGGAGAGTAAACTGTCTCTTCCTGATTGGTACAGATCTTGAAATCACTCGTCAGAGAGATTTCATCATAACCATCGTAGCTTGTTAAGACACCAAAGTTATCTCCTATCAGACGATGCACATCATTGTACAAACGTAACTGTTGATGATTAGCTGCTCCATGAAGAGAGTTCTTCGGATGACAAGGATTCACCAATGGGCCCAATAAGTTGAAAAAAGTAGGGACTGCCAACGAACGACGCACAGGTCCCACATTCTTCATTCCGTATGCAAAGAGTGGCGCATGGAAATAGCAGATACCAGCTTCATCCAAACTATGTTTCAACACTGATATGTCGTCAGTGAATTTAACATTGTGTGCTGTCAACACATTGCTCGCACCACTTACAGATGAGCTTGCACCATTACCATGTTTCGTCACCTTATATCCAGCACCCGCCACAACAAACGATGCACAAGTGGAGATATTAAAGGTATTTTTTCCATCACCACCAGTTCCCACAATATCAATGGTGTTATATTCCGAGAAATCCATGTATTTACCAGTCTCCAATAACCCCTGACGAAATCCTAACAACTCTTCTGGTGAGATACCTCTCATTTGAATGCAGGTTATCAAAGAAGCCACTTGAGCATCCTCATACTTATTCTCTGTTATATTATGCATAATCTGACACGTCTCTTCCTGAGTTAACGTATCATTTTGCAACAATCGGGTCAAATATTGTTTCATTGTGATTTTAATTTTAAAAGATTTTACAATAGCGTTACGCATTCATCCAGTTCTCAATAATCTGCTTACCCGCAGGGGTAAGGATACTTTCAGGATGAAATTGTATGCCTCTGATATCCATTTCACGATGACGGAGAGACATAATGAGACCTTCATTTGAAACAGCTGTTGTCTCCAAGCACTGAGGAAGAGTCTCCTTGTCAACCACCCATGAATGATAACGTCCCACCTCAATCTCTTCTGGCAATCCTCTGTAGATTACATCATCACCAAGAATATGACATGGAGTGGCTACCCCATGATATACTTCAGAGAGATTAACCAACTTACCACCAAAAACCTCACCGATAGCTTGATGACCAAGGCAGATACCTAAAATTGGCTTCTTACCAGCATAGTGACGAATAACATCCAGTAGCAAACCTGCCTCGCTTGGGATGCCCGGACCCGGAGAGAGGACGATTTTGTCAAAATCCTTCAAATCATCCAATTGAAATTGGTCGTTGCGTACAACAGTAACTGTTGCGCCTAATTCTTTTATTAAGTGACTCAAATTGTATGTGAACGAGTCGTAATTGTCTATGATAACTATCTTCATCTTTTTTCAATTTAAAAATCCTCAGCCATTTGGATTGCTTTCCGAAGAGCTCCTAATTTATTATTAACCTCTTGTAATTCATATTCGACATCGCTTTTGGCTACGATACCACCGCCTGCCTGGAACCACAATTCTCTGTTACGGCTAACAAATGTACGAATAGTGATGGCTTGATTGACAGAACGGTCAAATCCGATGAATCCGATGCAACCACCATATGCACCACGGTTATGTGGCTCATATTCACTAATAAGTTGCATTGCCTTTACCTTAGGAGCTCCACTAAGTGTTCCTGCAGGGAAGGTGTCGATGAATGCTTTGATTGGATCTGCATCCTTATCAAGTTGACCACTAACACGACTTACCAAGTGAATAACATGGCTATAGAACTGCATATCCTTGAAGAACTCCACATGAACACCATGACAATTACGAGAAAGGTCGTTACGAGCCAAATCGACAAGCATCACATGCTCTGCATTCTCCTTAGGATCGTTTCTCAAATAAGTAGCATTCTTACGGTCTTCCTCAACATTACCCGTTCTACGCGTCGTACCAGCAATAGGGTCGATATATGCTTGATAACCATCTCCTGTTTTAATTACACGGCAATGTGTTTCGGGAGAAGAACCGAAGATACGGAATCCACCGAAATCAAAGTAGAACAAATAAGGGGAAGGATTGATGGTACGCAAAGCACGGTAGAGGTTGAAATCGTCTCCTTCATAGTGTTGAACGAAACGACGAGAGAGAACAATTTGAAAGACATCGCCACGTTGGCAGTGGGCAATACCACGACGGATGTTCTCACGATGTTCATCATCTGTAATGGTGGATCGACAATCATCCACAGCACGGAATTTACCTGGGTGAATGGATGGAACAGAAATCGTTCTGATTAATTGATCAAGGTTGTCCTTCTCTCCCTCACGCACTAGTTCGATGACTGTCATCTCATTTCTGAAGTGATCAAATGCAATCACCGATTTATATAAGATATAAAGCATATCCGGAGCATCACATTTTTCAGCCGTAGCATCTTTAACAGGGATGTTCTCAAAATAGCGAGTAGCATTGAACGAAGTATAACCAAAAAGACCGCAATAAGAGGCATTCTCACCTGTAACATGGAAAGAAGAGAGCAAAGTGTTGATCAAGCGAGCCGTGTCAAACTCCTTATCGATAGGATGTTTCTCAACGGTTCCATCAGGATATTGGATGACACCCATTTTGTGTTCAATAGCAACACTGGCAATGGGGTTAAAACCGATAAAACTTTTAGCATTTTCACCTCCATGGTAATCGGAACACTCCATTAAGGCGTTTTTAGGATAACTATCCCGTACTTTTAAATATGTAGTGATGGGAGTATGGATATCCCCATGCATCTTTTTACAAATGGTATGATATTCAAACATGGCATTAATCATTAATCGTTTAACATTTCTTGGTGAGATAAGTAGGTATTGATATCCTTGTCGCCTCGACCACTAACCGTTAGCACCACAATGGAATCCTTCTTGAATAGATGTTTCACCTTAGGAAGGAGAGCAAGAGCATGAGCACTTTCGAGAGCAGGGATGATACCTTCAAGGCGAGTCAGTTCATACGCAGCACGAACAGCTTCATCATCATTAGCAGCGATAACCGTTGCTCTGCCCTTATCATATAAGTTACAGTGAATAGGTCCCGTACCCGGATAATCCAATCCAGCAGAAATAGAGTAAGGTTCAACAATCTGACCATCCTCCGTTTGGATCAATTTGATCTTGCTACCATGAAGGATTCCGACGGTACCCACCTGCATAGAAGCAGCTGTTTGACCCGTCTCGATACCCAATCCACCAGCCTCACCGAGAATCAGTTGCACATTAGGGTTATCAAGGTAATGATAGATGGTACCAGCCGCATTACTTCCACCACCTACACAAGCCATTAGGAAATCAGGATAATCACGACCGATCTTTTCTTGTAACTGCCATTTTATCTCCTCCGAGATGACACTTTGCATTCTGGCTACCAAATCAGGATAAGGATGAGGACCAACAGTCGAACCAATCACATAATAAGTATCCGATGGATGACAACACCAATCACGAATAGCTTCATTTGTGGCATCTTTCAATGTCTTGTTACCTGAATTAACAGGAACTACGGTTGCACCCAGCATCTTCATTCGTTCAACATTGACATGCTGACGTTCTACATCCAATGCTCCTTGGTAGACGGTACATGGCATATTCATCAAAGCACAAGCTGTAGCTGTAGCCACTCCATGTTGACCAGCACCTGTCTCCGCAATAATACGAGTCTTACCCATCTGCTTAGCCAAAAGAATCTGTCCGATGGCATTGTTAATCTTATGCGCACCCGTATGATTCAAATCTTCACGTTTCAGGTAGAGTTGACATCCATATTTCTCGCTCATTCTTTTTGCATAATATAAAGGAGAAGGTCTACCCACATAATCTTTCAATAATGAGTGGAATTCTTTTTTAAATTCCTCACTTTCAATAATAGGAAGATACGCTTTCTTTAAATCTTCAACTGCTTTGTAAAGAATTTCGGGTATATATGCTCCTCCGTATTCGCCATAAAAACCCTTTTCGTTCACTTGATAACTTTCCATTTTACTCTCGTTTTTTATTGTTACAAAAAAAGCCTGCCGTAAGTACTTACGACAGGCTCCATTGTTCTTTTATCTATTTTATTTAGACGTTAGCTTCAAGGAATACCCCATCTGACTTACGATTTATGAATCTTAAGCCTTGCCAACGCCAATATTTAAAAAAATTCCTTTTCATACTGGTTGCAAAATTGCAACAAAAAAAATTACCTGCAAAAAAATTAACGATTATTTTTTCAATTTTTTTATTTTTTGATTATAACACGCTGATAAATAAATAGTTTTGTCATTCCTTCCATTTGTTATATTTAAATCCTTTATGAAATTATCGATGTACAAAAGCTTCTACAAGATATTAGCAGTTCCATCATGGAGATTTTTCAGTAAAATGAAAAGATATTTACGGATATTTCACATAAAATTTGATTGTTTAAAAGATTATCACTACTTTTGCTTGGACCAAATAAGCATTGATTAATGGTGGATTCTATATATTCACCGTTTTATTTAATTAACATAGTATGATTTGTGGGTTGATTTTAGGGGTTTGGTATAATTTATTTAGGATTTAATAGTATGATAAGAAAGGCGATAAAAAGATATTTATGGTTGCTTTTCATTGTAATAGGAATAAACTTGCAAACAAAGGCAGCAGGTGAATTCTTTACTAATGAAGATGTGGTTTCGTTTTGTACTGACAAGAATGAATTAGGAATTAGTTATCCTGCGGGTACCTCCAAGGAATTAGCTTTCCCGTTTGCCAGTGGATGTTTGGATAAGATGCCATCTCCCCAATGGTTCATCATGCAGATTGAAGATTCCGGACTATTGGGAATCACAATAGAGCATTCTGAAGGATATGATATTGATTTTGCCTGTTATGGTCCGTTTACAGGAAAAAACAAGCAAGAAGTGATCAATAAAATTAATACCGATGAGTCCATATTTAACATTAAGGATGACTACGACTTTATGACAACTTACTATGCGGCAGACACCTGTTATCCTCAGGAATATCGTGACGAACTGAAACGTATTGCAGAAGAAAGACAAAAAGTAGAATACGATTGTGAAGCAAATCATTATCTATATCCACCAGAAAACTTCCCTACGATATCAGATTACTATTCCTACATAGAAGAAGAACAGCAACTAGTGCGTGAATGTGTAGACATTACCATAGAGGAAAAACATTTAGTTGACCCACCTGATCCTATTCAGTTTGACATAAACAATCCTTGTTTTAGAGGTTATAAGGATAATTATCCGTTAGAATCTATTATTGATTGTAGTTACAGTGAAAGTAGTAAGGAATTCTGTTACATCCCTAATGCGAAAAAGGGAGAATGGTATGTGCTATTGATCACCAACTTTTCGCAAAAACCGGGTACCATTTTTTTTAACAAAACAACAGGAGAGGCCACAACTAACTGTAAGATCATTGTCGATGCCATGACTGTTGGTCCGATTTGCGAAGGGGAATCGTTTGAATTGGACATCAACAATGCTCCTGAAGACGCCACTTTCTCATGGAGAGGTCCAAATGGTTTTTCTTCCACATTAAAGAATCCAACTATTCAAAATGCCACACAAGAAGATGCTGGTATATACACCGTTGTCATGGTTCATAATGGAGTGGCTTCCGAAGAGGTAGAAGTGCCTGTTACCGTTAATAAAAAAATAACTACATCTGAAACAGTAGTTATCCATGAGGGAGAGTATTATGAGTTTGGTGACGATATTCTAACAGAAGCCGGAGAATATCAAAACACCTTTGCTAGAAAATTAACTGGATGCGACAGCATCGTTAATCTTACTTTGCTAGTGGCTCAATATGACGAAGTCATCGCCACCAACAATGGACCTATCTGCGAAGGTGACTATTTGGAACTTGATGCGTACAATGCGCCAGAAAACGCCACCATCCACTGGACAGGCCCGAATGGATTTTCCGCAACAGGCGAATCCATCATTTTAGAAAATACCCCACATGACTATGCTGGCACTTATACCGTTGTTGCCACTGTCAATGGCTACGATTTGCCTGCGGCTCAAACTGTAGTCACAATAAACAAAAAAGTTCATACTGTGATAGATACAACCATCTATGAAGATGAATCATACTTATTCAATGGAAATCCTATTTCTTCTCCTGGCACATACGAAGAAACATTTACCAGTGCAGCTGGTTGTGATAGCACCGTGACGCTAGAATTAAAAGTAAAACAGTATGACCCTATCACCGTCTCAAATAATGGTCCGCTTTGCGAAGGCGAAACACTTTCATTACTTTCATTCTCTGTGATTGGTGCAGCAAATAACGCAGATTACTCATGGACGGGTCCAAACGGATTCTATTCAAACGAGGTGTCTCCTACTCTTCCTAATGTGTCGGTCGAAAATAGCGGTACTTATTCGCTTTCCGTCTCCAAGAATGGTGTCTTGATAGCAACTGTTGAAACAGAGGTTGTGATAAACAAAACTAAGCTCTCTGAGGAAAATGCAACAATTATGCAAGGTGAAACATTCTTGTTCAACGGACGTTCACTCTCTGAGGCTGGCACTTATATCGATACATTTAGCACAACAACAGGTTGTGATAGCATCGTAACGTTAAACCTAACCGTAAATGAATATGATCCTATCATCATCACAAACAATGGTCCGCTCTGCGAAGGTGGGTCACTTTCATTCCATGTAACGAATGTTCCTGACGATGCATCATTCTCATGGTCAGGTCCAAATGGATTCTCTTCCATCGAAGAGACCCCTTCCATTTCTAATGTGTTATACAACAATAACGGTACCTACTCACTTACCGTTACCGTCAATGGTTATTCTTTACCAACCGCTGAAACGAATGTTGTGGTAAACGAAACTCAACGAACTGAAATAATTGAATCAATCAAACAAGGTGAGACATTCTTGTTCAACGGACGTTCCCTCTCTGAGGCTGGCACCTATCTTGATACACTTACCAGCACAACAACGGGTTGTGATAGCATCGTGACATTAAACTTAACCGTAAGTGACTATGATCCTATCATTCTCACAAACAATGGTCCGCTCTGCGAAGGTGAAACCCTTACATTCAGTGTAACCAATGCACCAAATAATGCTTCATTCTCTTGGACTGGCCCGAATGGATTCTCATCCAGCGAAGAGAGTCCTTCCCTTTCTAATGTATTGAGCGCGAATGTCGGTACTTACTCACTTACCGTTACCGTCAATGGTTATACTTTACCAACCGCAGAAACGAATGTTGTGGTAAACAAAGCTCAACATACTGAAATAGACGAATCCATTCAGCAAGGCGAAACATACCTATTCAACGGACATTCCATCACCGTTGCTGGCACCTATCATGACACACTTACTAGTGTTACTGGTTGCGACAGCATCGTAACGTTAAACTTAACTGTAATTGAATACGACCCTATCATCATCACTAATAATGGTCCGCTTTGCGAAGGCGAAACACTTACATTCGATGTAACCAACGCACCTAACAATGCTACCTTCTCATGGTCAGGTCCAAATGGATTCTCTTCCAATTTCCAGGGACTCACTATCTCGAATGTATCAGCGGATGATGCGGGACTCTATACACTTACTGTGGCAGTTAATGGTTTTGAACTCCCTGTCGCACAAACTAACGTGGTGATTAACGAAAAACGATATGCAGCCATTAATGATAGTGTGAAAATAGGTCACACATATCAATTCAATAACAAGACGCTCACTGATGCAGGAATCTACAATGATACACTGACAAGTTCTATTGGCTGCGATAGTATTGTGACACTGACATTAAAACTGATTCTTAGCGATACAGTCATCATCACTAATAATGGTCCAGTTTGTGAAGGAGAAAACCTTGCACTCAGTGTTATCTGCGCTCCTAACAACGCCATCTTCTCATGGTCAGGTCCAAACGGATTCACATCAAATACTGAGAATCCTACCTTATCTGATGCAAAAGTTGACTATAATGGTCTCTATTCGCTTGTCGTCACCGCCAACGGAAAGACTTATAACGCTGAAACAACCGTATTGGTTCATCCTATACAAAAAGATACAATATCTGAAACCATCATGGATGATGAATATTATCAATTTGGCACAGACAAACTAAATATAGCAGGCACATATAGCAAGGCCTTTACATCTGTGACGGGTTGCGATAGCATTGTCACCCTAATTCTAAATGTGATAGAGATAAAACCTGCTATTGTATCTAATAATGGTCCGTTGTGTGAAGGAGAAACACTTTTACTCAATATGGATGAAGCACCAGAAGGGATTAATATCGAATGGAAAGGTCCGAAGGGATTCACATCAACAGAACAGAATCCTTCTATCGACAATGTGACAGTTTCAAATTCTGGTACCTATACTGCCAAATATGTGTACAGAGGAAAGACCTATACACTAACAACGCCAGTAATAGTAAACAAAGCTAAAAGACACTCTGTCAAAGCTATCATCAAAGGTGAAGAAACCTATACAATTGGAGATACAGAATACTCAGAAGCAGGAGAATACACTGTCACACTTGTAAGCAGTGTCGGATGTGATAGTATTGTACACCTAACACTCATACGTGCATACGAACCTAAGGATGACCTAATTCCTGATGAAGTGTTCACGCCAAACTCAGATGGCGTTCACGACAGATGGTTCATAAAGAATGTTGAGTTGTACTCAGAATTAGATGTTACAATCTTTGATAGAACGGGTAAGATAGTTCGAGTATTTAAGCTCTACGACAATCTTGAATACAGTTGGGACGGAAAAGATGATAAAGGAAGGAACCTTCCATCCACTGATTATTGGTATGTAATCAACGTACCAGAATCAGACAAACAATATGTTGGTCACGTAACCCTTCTCCGTTGATGATTAAGATAGAGACTCTCAGCACCTATACCTCGCAAGATCTGGAAGATTTAAGGGAACTACTATGTTCCTTGTCAGATCGACTAGAACTGAAGGAAGAAAATTTGAGACAGGTGATTGAGGATCCTCACACCCACCTATACGTTATCTATTCGGAAACAGGTCGGATAATTGGCTGTGCCACCCTATGTGTCACCACCACCCTAGAAGGTAAAATGGGGCATGTGGAGGATGTGGTCGTATCACCCCACCATCGTGGGAAACATCTGGGAAGAAGGTTGATGGAACATCTATTGAACGAAGCAAAGCAATATGCCCCTATCCAACTACATCTAACCTCCAATCCCAAACGAATTGAAGCCAACAAGTTGTATCAATCGCTTCAATTCGTTCAGAAAGAGACCAACGTCTATCAAATGGAGATTAGGTAATCATCCTTATGCAGTTTCAGCACACGTTCTGCAATACGCATTGCAAGGAGGGAAACAGGGATTGTCAGCAGAAGGACAACAATCAATACTGGAACATTATCGATGACAGGTTTCATCAGTTGGTCATACCCTACCGGCATCTCTTCAACCGCTGCAGCCAACGATGCCTCCGTATCTGTCCACCAATGGGCAGTGTAAGCAAAGAAAGAAAAAGCAAATGGCACAAAACTCCAACGAACACCTTTAATTGTGTTATATTGAAAGTACCATCTGACACCTTCAGAGATTGCCGTTAAGAGAATAAAACCAATAATTAGAACAGCATCCGCCTCACCAGCCAGCAAAAAGAGAACAAGGATGAAGCCATTCAGAATAGTTGGAACGCCAAATCCACGGATGAGTGACGAAGTATAAAGATATATAAATGCAGATATAAGTGGCAGAAGAGCCCCGATATAAGCATAACACATTGGATGGATCAATCCACTAGAAGCACCCATCACAAACATGGCAAGATAAGCAATTGCCATAAGGAGAATCTTAAAAATCGGTTTCATATTATTCACTATTTTAGTTGATTATTCTTTAATTATTAATCTCGGTTACAAAATTCCAATACTTGTAGCATCCTATCAATCCCAAGTAATAGTGATTTTAGCAGACGATCATCATCGGTTATAGGGGAGACAGTAATTTGATAAAGGATTTGATTTCTTCAAGCTACACTTTACCAACAGATAACATGTGTTTTCATCGTTTCTAAATAAAATTATGGGGTTAATAAAATAATTTATCCGAATTAGAGCAAACAATAACTTTTGATAAAGATAATATAATATTCGAAATCAAAAGAAAGAGCAAATTTTATCAATCAGAATTTCCACATTTAAAAATGTTCCTTTATATTTGAGAATCATTCAGATATAATGAAATTTCTTAATTGGGCATTGGGTTCTACCAATTATGATAAAATAATAGAACTCACTTGAATATTTCGAAATTTTATAGTTAACATGAGTTTATGGGTTGTTAAAAAAGGGTTCTACAGCCTATGGATTTGAAATAAACAGCAGAACCCTTCAGAAATCGTATGGGAATATCGTTTACTAAAAACGTCTTGAAAAAACGTTTGTTTTATCTATTATTTCTATTGGTGGGAATGTGTGGGAACCTTCTCGCACAACAAAATTTGTCCTTGGTAGCAGAAGTTGACTTTTCTGTAAAAGGAAAGGAAAGCGCACAGGCCTTATCCTTGGACATGGTCGATGGTATCGATAACACAATTGTACCTATTCAATTGTCTACTGATTTGGAAAAGATTGATACCATTTACTATAATCAGACTAAATCGTCTTTTTTAGACAAGTCTTGCTATGCAATCACTTATAATCCAACTCATTTGGACTCCCTTCGTCTAATGGATTACGAGGAATCCGGAGAATGGGGATTTATCATCTCAGCAGGAAAAAGACAGATGAATCAACGAGTGTTGACGTGTCTTGTCGGAGGATTAAAAAATTTGAAAGAAGGAAAGAATTGCAAGGTCGTTTTGGAATATTGTAATCCTCATCTGGACTCATATTTCAATATAACCGCATCCAATCCATATCCACATAGCAATAGTTCGTACAATGGAGAAATATCCGTTAATATTGGAGATAATAATCACATTGAAAATAACCATCACTTCGCTATAAATAAAATGAATAAAGGGGGAATGTGTTTGCAAAATGTAGCTTTGTTTGAGATATCTCCAACCCAACTCAATGACAAAGGGGAATTAATGATCAATGTAAATGTTAGTTTGGATGCTTCTTTTGCTCTTATGATCAAGTCCATCAAAGTATTCGTCGGCATCGAACCAACCATCTCTGGTTCAAGTGAGGTGTGTATAGGAGGATACGATAATGTGTTATCAGCCAATGAAACATTCAAAAATTCCACAATCCAATGGTATAAAAATGAGTCTATAATCTCAGGAGCAACGAAACAAACTTATACTCATACTTCAGGCTCCGAAATAGATGCTCTCACGGAATATCATTACATTATTAATACACCCAAAGACACCATACGTTCTGCTTCATTCAAAGTCCGTGATATAAGATGTTGTGAGGACAAAGAAGGTAATCATATAAACCGTCAATTGATATGGCAAGAAGACTTCGGTACCTTCACATCAGACTCTACATACTGGACATGGGACTATAGCAACAGTACACCTAAGAAAGTAAACCATAGCGATGCCAAGAAATGGAGTACATGCTATGATTTAACGATTGACGGACATGAGTGTTCCACAGCACCTACCTATGATGCTATGTTTACTGTTGCTGGTAATGTAACCAGTAAGTTCGACAATGTGTCGAGTGGTACGCTTTGGTCATTTGAAGCTTACTGTTTCAATGGATTAACCCCTCTCAAAAATGGACACATATTCGCACCAGACCATACTTATCAAGGATCTGATTTCGGTGGTATGTTGTTCGTAAACGGTGGTAGATACAAAGAATCTGTCATCTACTCAAAAACAATTAAAGATTCAACTTTAGCAAATGCCTCCCTATTGGCAAGATGTTTTGTGAACACGTTTATTTCAGATACTACACGAGGTGAAGTATATCTGCAAATCACCGACAAAAAAACAGGTACTATCGCAAAATCAAATACTGTGGAAGGCATGAAACATACCTCGCCTGATTGGCGAGAGGCTTCCGTTCGTACTCATTTTGAGGGAGATGAAATTTTGCTTGAGGTCATCTTAAAAGGTAGTAAAATGCCGGGCTGCGACTTCATTTTGGATGATATCCAACTCTTTGCCTGCCAAGGAGAAGGAATCGTAGACACGATTGCTAGCACAGACACAATTCAAACCAATATTCTTGAAGGTTACCATCCTAGAATCGATGGCGACACCATACGATGTTCAACCTACCCAACGTTATACAACCTGACAAAGAAAGCACCTGAAGGCTGTGAGTATTATTGGATCAACGATGGAGAATTGACACAAACAGGAGGTGATGTCTATAATGTGATTGCAAACGGAAAGAAAGAAGAAGCAGGAGAACATAACTTGACGTGTATCATTGTCTCTCCAAACTCCGACTCTGTGATTGTATCTCTCAATTATGTGACAGACGTCATTTCATTGTCCCTGAGAGCCGACACCATGGAGAAGGGTGTAGAATACACAGCTTTGGCCACATCAAATTATGATGTAAGACGTTATTATTGGTCTTTCAATGAATCTTCTCTATCAACAGAAGATGCAGGCCCTGTATTTCTGGATTATGAAAAGGACGGAAGTGGAACGATTTCCGTTTATGCGAAAAACTACCACGGATGTAATTCTGATACCATCCTCATGGATTTCACAAGTAATCCTCTCTGCTTTGACGAAGAAGGCAATCCATTGGTAACTAAACTGATTTGGCAGGAAGATTTCGGTACCTTCACATCAGACTCTACCTATTGGACCTGGGATTATACCGATTTACTAGCACCTCAAAAAGTAATTCACTACGATGGAAAGAAATGGTCTACATGCTACGATTTAGAGATTCCAGGAACAGAATGTGACACCGTTCCTTTCTTAGAGGGTAAATATACCGTTGCAGGTAATGTAACATGTTTATACGACGGAGCCAAAGAAGGAACAAAATGGGAATGGCCGTCTTATCTACTTCCTCGTTCAACCAATGGTTTCTTCTCCGACCATACCTACAATAATGGAACGGCTTATGGTGGTATGTTGTTCGTAAATGGTGGAAATGAGGCTGGCGACGTGATCTATTCAAAACGAATTACCAATACTATCTTGGAAGGGAAAGCAGTAACTGCGCAATGCGCGATGAGCAAATTCACCGATGCTACCCTACCTGCAAAAATTTATATACGATTGACAGATGTAAAGAATGGCATCGTTGAAGAGACTCCACATATCTCGGCTGATATAGCTGGAATATGGTATCAGATTAATATCTCAACCAACCTTGTTGGAGACGAGCTTCTGCTCGAGGTCGTCTCTGAAGTGGGTGGTGAAAGCTATAACATGAGTGGTAATGACTTTATCCTGGATGACATACAACTTTACGTTTGCACAGAGCAATTGGATGTTAATGATCCACATTCAGATAACATTGACGGTTTGGTGAATGTCTATACAATCACTGGCACTGTGGTAAAAACAAATGTCAAGAAGTCAGAAGCATTGAATGGATTAAAGAAAGGAACCTACTATATCGTAGGTCACGAGAAAGTATTGATTGAGCCATAACTTGACCAGTACTAATATAAAAAAGCGAGCTGCTCCATAATGGAACAGCTCGCTTTTCTTTCTATTTTGATAATATTTAAATTCACACTATCTCCGCAAACAATTCAATGTTTTCATCCACAAAATGTGCAATAGCTGAAGTGGTCTCTTCCTCCATAAAAAAGAACTCCTCTTCTAAATCATCAAACTCCTCAAAATCAACATACATAGAAAGGAACTCCTCCTCTGACGTCTCCCGCTCCAACTCCTTCTTATTTGAATCATAGATTTTCTTTGCCGCATAGACTAACTTGGACAATGGTTTGGCACCAAACAATCTCATAGCCTTGGCAAACGGATTATCAAAAAAATATCCTCCGTAACCATTCTGAATCATCTGAACAAAGCCGCCATCGTTCATCTCATTTCTAAATATCGAATAGGCCAACAAAGCATTCTGATGCCCATTCAACTTTGTCATCGACTCAGCATTAATCTCCCCATTGATCTCCTTCCAATAAGCATCCGTAAAAACCTTCAGGAAGTCGTCCACCCCATTCGCTGCAGCTTTTCTTATATCTTGATCCGAAATCTTTATCATAATCTCTGCTTTACTCGTTCATTTTTGCCACTGACAAAATGTAGGCATGATCCAAGTCATACATCTCTTTCGATAAACTTGCCTTTTTCTCCAACAGTTCCTCTTTGTCCATAGATGAAGCAATCGAGACATAACAACGATTGTCTATCGTAAGAAGTTGAATGGATTTATCCTCCTCCAATCCCTCTTCATCAATATAATCAATAGCAGCATTCTTGTTCGCAAAATCTGCTAATATCAGATAAAATCCTACAGGAGCTTGCTTGTACGAGTTCAATTCTGTTTGTAAGATATTTATCGTCTTTGTCTGCGACTCCACTTCCGTCTGCAAACTAGCCAACAACAATGAGGATTGTTGAAGCATGAGAGGATTGGGCTCTGTCTCATTCTGAAGTGGTTGGAATACCATCAGACAGACTACCGCAGCCGCCGTTCCCATCAAAAGCGAACTGATGGTAGACCTATGCCTCTTTACCTCTTGCGTCTTCGTTTCCTCCTTAATCAATAACTCAGGAAAATAAAACTCACTTAATCCAAACGCCTCTTTATCCACCACAAATGATCTCTTCTGCGTGAATGACAATACCTGTCCTTCTTGTCTGAATACTCCCCAATCAGAAACCTCCAACGAGCCATCAGAAGATAATACTTGCTGTATCTGATTCACCGTCTCTCCTATCTCACGATTGGCTTCCTCAAATGATATTCCCTTCCTACGCATGATCTCCTGCGCCAACAGTCCATCATTATGCGTAAGCAACTGATTAAAGATAACCTCCTTCATCGGAGGGAAAAAACTATTATCCTCAGCATGAATCTCTGCAGCTTTGTCATTGACAACAAATCCACCGAAACTGGGAACAATCACACAAGTGTGGTTGTTCAATAAACCGTATATAAGATCAAATAATTCTTGCATCTCTTTTCCTTATCTTAATTTTGCATACGTTGGCGATTAACGCTTCGCAAAGTTAATCTAATGCATAACTATTACAAAATTATATGCAGACTCACTTTAAACAGACTTTTTAACAGGTTATTAACAATTTGAAAAAACCGCCAGATGGACCGATTTCACTATTGTTTGAAGTGATAACTATCCGACATCAAACAACTATCTCCTATTACGTCTCTTCTCTCTGCGCTTCTCTTTTCTCTCCTGACGAGCCTTCTTCTTTTCCTGTTTAACTGAGTCGCGATATGCATCACTCTTATCTCTTCCAAAGATCTTCTTAAAGAAGTTCTTCACATTTTCCACAGGTTTCACCTCCTCTTCCTTTTGGACGCATACATATTCTTTTGTTATACGTTTCGCATCAGGATCGGCAAATCTTCCTTTATATTTTTGAGATAGTTTAGGGTCTTTCAAAATATACTCCATAAAACGTCCAAAGATAGGCAGTGCCGTTCTACTACCCTGTCCGTATGTTCCATTACTGAAGTGAATGCAACGGTATTCACCACCTACCCATACACCTGCAACCAATTTAGGCGAGATACCCATATACCACGCATCTGAATAGTTTGAGGTAGTACCCGTCTTACCGCCGAAATCTGTCTCACCATGGATTTTATATTCATATAATTTCTGGGAGGTACCATGTGCGTCACGTAAACCTTCCTGCAACATATCACGCATGATAAAGGCAGTCTCATAATCCAAAACCTGTCTTCTCTCCGGCAGGTTTTCTAACAAAACCTTTCCATCGCGGTCTACAATCTTCGTTATGATGATTGGCTTACTAAATCTACCCTCGTCGACCACAACTGAGTAGGCGGCAACCATCTCCAGCAACGAGACATCCTCGGCACCTAATGCAATGGATGGAATAGGACGAACAGGCGAAGCAATACCCATTTGATGAGCCATCGCTACAACACTCTCTGGACCCATCTGACGTGTCAACTGTACCGGAATGGAGTTGATAGAGCGAGCCAAAGCGGTTTTCAACGTGACACTCTCGTTAGAGAAGACCCCGCTCGCATTTTGTGGTTTCCATATCGTTACTGAGTTATCCTCTTCTGTGACAGGCCATTCAATCGCTTTATCCACCAACGTGTCGCAACTGCATCGACCTCCCTGAATGGCAGCAGCATAAACAAAGAGTTTGAAGGTAGAACCTGGTTGTCGCTTTGCCGTCACTTTATCATATTGCCAATAATTAAAGTCAACATCACCTACCCAGACCTTCACCTTTCCTGTTTGTGGTTCCATTGCCAAAAATCCTGTATGAAGGAAGTGCAACGTATACTTCAAGGAATCGATGCTGCTCATCACTGTATCCACCAAACCACGATACGAGAAAACCTTCATCGCATGAGGGGTTTTCATGTCAGCAAGGACTTTCTTTTCATCGCCACTGTACTTTGTCATCAGATTTTTATAGGTGGCTGTCTTCTTTATTGTTTCATCAATAAAGGTGGTCAGTTCCGCCTGATTCTGATCACGCCATGGGTTAGCACCCTTCCAATGCTGATTAAATTTGGTTTGTAGGGAAGACATCTCTTTCCATACTGCCTGTTCAGCATACTTTTGCATTTTCGTGTCGATGGAGGTATAAATCTTTAGTCCGTCGCCATAAAGATTATACCCATTCTTCTCGCACCATTCCTGTGCCTCATTAAAGACCGCCTCACGGAAATAAAGAGCCTCCCCTCTTTCATCCTTCTCATTTTGCATATTCAAACCAATTGGAAGGGCGCACAAAGAATCGCACGTTGCCTTATCAATGATGTTTTGACTACACAAATTGTTCAAAATGACATTTCTACGCTTCAAATTGTTTTCCGGGTTACGTATTGGACTATAGTAGGTGGTCGCCTTCAAAATTCCAATAATCGTAGCGGCTTGTTCATATGATAATTCGTTAGGTTTAAGATTAAAATAGCGTTTCGATGCCATTTTGATACCATAGGCATGATTACCGAAATAAACAGTATTGAAATAGAGTGTCAATATCTCCTCTTTGGAATAACGTTCCTCAATGCGTCGCGCGCCCAGACATTCTTTTATCTTGATAATCAGTGTCTTGATTCCCGGTACACGGCAAAAGAAACCTTTATTATATTCCGATCGCATTTTAAAGAGGTTCTTCACCAACTGCTGCGACAACGTGCTGGCACCTCTCGCCTCTCCCTTGAATGCGTCTTTCATGGCGGCAAACATACCATAATAATCCACACCCTTGTGCTCATAGAAACGTTTATCCTCCGTCTGAATCAAGGTTTGTATTAATACGGGCGATAGCTCCTCATACTTAATCAGACTGCGGTTCTCCACATAAAACTTTCCAATCAACACTCCGTCGTCACTATAAATCTCGGAAGCCTCCATCTGAGTTGGATTCTCCAACTGCTCTATAGATGGGGATTTTCCAAACAAACCGAGAAAATTGTGATCAACGGCGGGAATCAACAATATAAAGAATAAGAATAAGACAAGAAAAAAAGCCACAATGGCAGCTATAATTTTTTTCTTTCTAGTATTCAGTTGTATTTTCATCATCATACGATAGTACAATCTTCTATAGACACAAATTTAATACTTCAAAAGTTATGCCAAAGTACATAATTCACATCATGGACATTTATAATGGCAAGTTCAATAAGTTCTCCGTTTTGAAATTAACGGTACAAATTATGGGTTGATGAACCTTTCGGTGTTTTCTGATTTTTTTGATACCTTACCGATTGTCCGTCGGTCACGATAGAGACGATGTGCACATCGGCTCCACTATCGACATAAACTCCCATTAGGATAATAACGGAAATTTTCATAGGATAGTATAGGTGAGGTCTATAATATCTAACAAAAAATAATATTTTCATAGTAAACAAAAAGGGAAATACGTTTAAAGAATAGTATCTTTGCACATTAAAATTTCACTGATGAATAACCGAAACCTATTCCTCCCTCATCTGGTTGCCATCATCATAATGATGATATGGAGTGAAACATTCGTCTCCTCCAAAATTGTTCTAGAGGCAGGATTACGAGCAGTAGATCTGTTTTTCCTTCGATTCCTTTTAGCGTATGCCTGCATTTGGATTGTCTGTCACAAAAAAATATGGACAGACAATTGGAAGGAGGAGTTGCTTATGGTTTCTTTAGGACTGACAGGTGGTTCACTATACTTCGTTTTGGAGAATGAAGCCTTGTGTCACTCCACCGCTGGCAACGTCTCCATATTAGTGGGTTCATGTCCTTTATACACCGCCTTCTTAGTCTCCCTATTCTACAAAAGCGAACGGTTAGGTCTGAGGCAACTTATCGGTTCGCTAATGGCATTAGCAGGTATGGTATTGGTTATTTTCAACGGACAGACACAACTACATCTTCACCCCATAGGAGACATCCTCGCAATTGGCGCTGCATGGTCATGGGCTTTTTATTCATTATTGATGCATAAAGTATTAGGAAAATACGACACCCTTTTCATCACACGTAAGACGTTTGGCTACGGACTCATCTCCGTTATCCCCTACCTAATTCTACAACCCATGCAAATAGATACGGCACAAATGTTTCAACCCATTGTAATTGGGAATATCCTCTATTTAGGAATAATCGCCTCCATGTTATGTTTCTTTTTGTGGAGCTGGGTGTTGAAAAAGATTGGTACTGTTCGAGCCACCAATTATGTCTACATGCAATCTCTTTTCACCATATTATGGGCCTTCATATTGATTAACGAACCAATCACACTTATGGCTATAGTAGGAGCCATCATCCTAATTGCAGGAATGATGCTGGCATTAAAGAAGAATACCTAATACGTTGGGGGGAATAATGGTAAATAAGTTATATTTGGATAATATAAAGTATTTTACTTAACTTTGAACGGTTGATTAATAATGAACAACTATTCAACATTCAACACAATCGGTTCTTGCGAATGCTGAAATAATAGAATAGAACCCATCTTCTGACGTATGAAACTCTTGGTATTTTTGTTAAAATTATTCTTTGTATTAGCTCTTCTTATATCTATTATTGTTTTATGTATTAAATATGCGGCTATAACAGGAAATATTTAGTGAGCAAATCTCATATTTCCTCTTGAATATTCAAGCTATCTTAAAGAATCAGGTGGATTCTATTCACCATTAACTAAAAAGGGTGTATCAAAAATCATTTTGACACACCCTTTATCATGTTCAGGAGAATCTATTATTTTACCTCCCAAGTATCGTTAGTCATCAAAAGCTCTTGGAAGTTGTGATACTTCTTTTTGCTCTTAACGTCTTCTATTTGTTCAACAACAGCATCGTTGTAAGTTGGAGCTTCCACATCACGGATAACACCCAATGCTACAGGGAAGTCTGGACCTTCCATCAAAGCAAGCTTCAATTGAAGTGTATTATCCTCGCAGTGAGCATCGTGAACCAATAGGTCTTTTTCTGTGATACCATTTTCACCGATCTTCACAACTTTGATGCCGAATCCATCTTGCATCAAACCAAACTCGTTGTTTTCTCCGAAGATCATAGGCTGACCATGTTTCAAGTAGATAGCATTCTTCTTACGACCTTCTGCACTGTATACACTTTCATGGATACCGTCGTTGAATACGACGCAGTTTTGAAGGATTTCGCAAACTGAAGCACCCTTGTGAGCTTGAGCAGCTTTCAAAATCTCGATTGTTCCAGGAGCATCTGTCGCAACGGCACGAGCGAAGAAATGACCACGTGCGCCAAAGCACAACTCAGCTGGACGGAATGGATCTTCAACAGTACCATAAGGAGATGACTTGCTGACAAATCCACGAGGAGATGTTGGAGAGTATTGACCTTTTGTCAAACCATAGATACGGTTATTCAAAAGAATCATATTGATGTCGATGTTACGACGATTAGCATGAATAAAGTGGTTTCCACCAATAGCCAAACCATCACCATCACCAGAGATTTGCCATACGGTCAAATTTGGATTAGCCACTTTCGCACCTGTAGCGATTGCTGCTGCACGTCCGTGGATAGTATTCATACCGTATGTAGCCATATAGTGAGGTAGACGGCTTGAACAACCGATACCTGAAATTACTGCTGTATCGCATGGGGCAATGCCTATCTCAGCCATTGCTTTTTGAAGGGACGCCAAGAAAAAGTGGTCTCCACAACCCGGACACCAACGTGGTTGGCCCTTTTTGAAATCTTTTGCGGTTAATTCCATATTAAATTAAAAATTAAGAGTTAAGAATTAAGAGTTTCTTTCGAGGTTTTAACTATTGCCGCAAGAATTGAAACTATTTCATCACAATCGTTACGAATAGACAGATATACCCCTTCTTCAAGATACCCACTATCGTGGAGCAAATCTAACCAATACAACGTTTCGTTTGCTTCCTTTAACCCGATGGAAAGTTTATTTATGAAGTCTGATTTGCTTTGTGCAAATTTCGATTCTCTTACCATCGCACCAATAGAGGTTCCACTCCTCAACATCTGCTTCGAAAGAACAAACTCTCTTTTCTCTTCTATTAAATATTTATATGCATTTACTATTCTAAGAGCAAAAGAATAAGACTTAATCATTATGATAGAATCTGCCATAATTCTTAACTCTTAACTCTTAACTCTTAACTATTCAAGCTTATTTGTTATAAACTGCAGTGAAGTTCTCGACCAAGTCTGCTACCATGAAAGGTTGACCCTTCACCTCGTTGAACTGATATGGAGCAAAACCGTCCACCTTCATACGTAACCATCCAGCGAACTGACCCATATTTTGCTCAGCGACAACCACCTTCTTATACTTCTTCATCACAGAAGCAGTATTCTTTGGAAGTGGGTTGATGTATTTGAAGTGAGCCAAGGCAACTTTCTTACCAGCAGCTCTCATCTCATCCATTGCCGCATGTAAATGTCCGTATGTACCACCGAAACCGACGATTAACAACTCTGCATCTTTCTCGTCGCCTTCAACAATTAGATCAGGCACTTCAATCTTATCGATTTTTTCTTGACGAAGATGTGTCATCAAGTTGTGGTTTTCAGGATTTGTAGAGATCGCACCTGTTGCGTTATCCTTCTCCAAACCACCAAGAATATGTTGGAATCCGTCGCGACCAGGAATAGCCCAATAACGAGAACCAGCAGCATTACGCATATATGGAGTCCAAGTACCCTTCATCTCCTCTGGAACATAAGGAGGATTGATAGCAGGGAACTCGTCCAAGTTAGGCAATCTGAAAGCACCAGAACCATTAGCCACGTATGCATCGGTCATCAATACAACTGGAGTCATGTGTTCCAAAGCAATCTTACATGCCATATAAGCAGCATCAAAACAATCTGTTGGAGATGTAGCAGCGATAACTGGCATTGGAGATTCACCATTACGACCAAAGAGACATTGAAGAAGGTCTGTTTGCTCAGATTTGGTAGGAAGACCTGTAGCAGGACCACCACGTTGAACATCCAACACTACCAATGGCAACTCCATGATTACTGCCAAGTTCATTGCTTCCGACTTCAAACAGATACCAGGACCTGAAGTAGATGTACAAGCCAATGCACCAGCGAAAGATGCACCTACTGCAGATGCACATCCTGCAATCTCATCCTCACATTGAACTGTTGTAACACCCAATGATTTGTGTTTAGAAAGTTCGTGAAGAACATCCGTAGCAGGAGTGATTGGGTAAGAACCCAAGTAAAGCTTCAAACCAGCTTTCTCAGCAGCGGCAATCAAACCGTACGAAGTAGCCTTGTTACCATTAATATCCATATATACACCCTTCTTAGCACATTTAGTCTCAACAGTGTAAGTATGCTCAACAGAAGAGTGCGTATTTTGTCCGTAATCATAACCAGCTTGAATTACCTTGATGTTGGATTCAGCCACACCTGGTTTCTTCGCAAATTTCTCTTTCAACATGTTGAATGCAATGTTGGTATCACGGTTGAACAACCAACAAACCAAACCAAGAGCAAACATGTTACGACATTTCAAAACTGCCTTTGGATCCATACCAGAATCTGCCAAGCAATCTTTTACCATTTGCGTGATAGGAGCTGCAATCACATCATTCTTAATACCCATTTCAGCGATGGCATCAAGCGTTTCAAAGTTTGCCTTCTTCAAATCACTCTCTTTGAATGAATCGGTATCAATAATGATACATGATGTAGGCTTACAGAACTTATATTGAGTCTTCAAAGCTGCTGGGTTCATCGCAACAAGGACATCACATTTATCACCTGGAGTAAATACCTTGTTTGCACCGATATGAACTTGGAAGCCAGAAACTCCCGTTAATGATCCCTGTGGGGCACGAATATCAGCCGGATAATCAGGGAAAGTACAGATGTCATTACCAACTGTAGCGGAAATCGTAGAGAATATATTTCCAGCCAATTGCATTCCGTCTCCGGAGTCGCCAGAAAAACGAACCACCACTTGGTCCAAATCTTCAACTTTAGCCATAACTAATACTGGTCTATATTTAAATTTATGTAATTAATTCGCAAATTTAAAAAATTATGCATTAACGGCAAAACGATTGCATTTTTTTTCAGTTATTAGATTTTATTTTATGCATATTTATTCAAATAATATTCGTATATGCAAAAAAATACATTATGATGCCCTCTTTTCTATCCCACTTATACAATAAGCGACCCCCAACTGCCTCTCGGTAATTGGGGGTTCTTACTTATAAATTAAATGGTCGTCGCGCGACATATTCTCGAATTCGAATTCTGTTTTAAGTTTAAGGGTTATACCTTATGGCAATTATAATAAAACAGAATCTAATTTCCAAATAAAAAAGCCACTTTTTTCACGAAAAAAGCTTTTTTTATGCTACCTGCCTTTATGAAAAACACATAAAAAAATTTCTGACCGCCATCGCGACGGTCAGAAACGCATATCTAAAATAACTATTGGCAATTGTTGTCCTATTTTAATTCGTACATTCTGTGTTTATTCCATAAGCATTCTGCTGGCAAATATAACAGATTATTTTTATAAACAAAATTTATTCGCAATTTTTTTGAAAAATAATTTCTATATGATTGAAAATTAGACGTTTAAAATTATTCGAATGACAAAAACATAATTTTATTATGTCATTTCACAAATATCATTAACTTTGCGGTATCTATTAACATAATGTTTTTAATATGAGAACACGAATTATCCTCTTATCACTGTCAATTATGACTAGTTTTGGAATTACTTCTTGTAATAAAACTACTCAAAATTCTACTACAAACACAGATCAAGAAGTCACTACCGTTACTAATGATTCTTCCTCTTTCGACCTCAGCAATGGTGTCAATGTTAGTCACTGGTTATCTCAGAATGGAAACTTCAAAGAAAACCGCTTAACGATGATTACCAAAAAGGACTTCGATTCTATCGCAGCCATGGGATTCAAACATGTTCGTCTCCCAATCGACGAGGAACAGCTATACGATGAAAATATGAATCGTGACGCAGAAGGTTTTCAATTGTTGACCAATGCGATCCAATGGACGTTGGAGAACAATATGAACATTATCATCGACCTTCATATTCTTCGTTCTTATCACTTCAACAGCGAGAACGCAAAGCCTAATTATTTGTTTGAAAGCGATACTGCAAAAGCTCAGTTCCTATCCATCTGGCTCGACCTTCAAAAGGAACTTAAAAAATATCCTAATGATCGCGTGGCATACGAGATTCTAAATGAACCTGCCGCTCCTACTTGCCAAGCATGGAATGAGTTCGTTGCTAAATACATCGAAACAATTCGTAAAGAGGAACCTAACCGATTCTTAGTAATTGGATCTAATTACTGGCAAACTCCTGATGCTTTCAGAGAGTTGTCCGTTCCAGCTAATGATAAGAAATTGATCCTCAGCTTCCACTACTATCATCCTGCTCTTATCACTCACTATCTTGCTCCTTGGAACCAAGAGACAAACTTCTATCACGGAAAAGTCAATTATCCAGGACAGATCATTGAGGATACGACAACTGCATATGCAGGCTTGACAGAAGATCAAAAAGCAAAATTGAGAATTCACAACATTTATGTTACAGCTACCGAATTGGAGCAAAGCATCCAGGTTGCTATTAACGTAGCCGACTCTCTTCACTTAGCATTGTATTGCGGTGAGTTTGGTGTCTACCCTCAATATATAGACAAAGAGATTCGTTTGAGATGGTATACTGATGTTGTTGACATCTTTAGAAAACATAATATAGCGAATGCCCACTGGTGTTACAAAGGTGATTTCCCAGTGGTTAAGGAAGACGGCTCAGCAAACGAGCTACCTGCACTACTAACTAAATAAATATTTTAAACAATCAGAAGGGGCTGTTCGATTGCTTTTCGAACAGCCCCTTTCGTTTTATATTTAGCATCTTGTCAATTTCTACCATTGAATAGGCGACAAACCATGTTGTTGCAGATAGTTATTGGCCATACTGAAATGACCACATCCAATAAATCCACGATATGCAGAGAGTGGAGATGGATGAACAGCTTTCAATACCAAATGTTTTTTACTGTCTATCACAGCACCTTTCTTCTGTGCATACGAACCCCATAACATAAACACAACATGTTCTTTCCGGTCAGATATCTTTTTGATTACAGAGTCCGTAAACTCCTCCCACCCTTTGTTTTGATGCGAGCCTGCGCAGCCTGAAAGGACCGTCAGAGTAGCATTGAGAAGAAATACTCCTTGCTTCGCCCATCGCTCTAAATTTCCACTGGATGGAAATGGTATCTGAAGATCTCGCTCTATCTCCTTGAATATATTTACCAATGAAGGAGGAAACTGTACACCATCATTCACAGAGAAACACAACCCATGTGCCTGACCATACCCATGATAGGGATCCTGACCAATGATCACCACCTTTACGTTGTCAAAAGGACATAAATCAAAGGCATTGAAAATTAACTTGGCAGGAGGAAAAACTGTTTTTGTCTTATACTCCTTTCTAACAAAATCTGTTAGAATCGAAAAATAAGGCTTCTCAAATTCATCCTTTAACACTTCATGCCACGATGGTTCAATTCTTACTTCCATATTCAAAAATAGTTTATAACACCATTGGTTTTATATACATGATAAAGAGATAACGCGCAAATTTACCTAAAGTCATGAAAACAACCACCCATTTAAGCTTAGAATGTAAAAATCCTAATGCGATATTGATGACGTCGCCAATAATTGGTAAAAAGGAGAAAAAAGCCATTGGAGCTCCTTTATTGGCAACCCACGACTGCACAGACTCTACCTTCTCTTTAGAAACCCCCAAATATTTCTCCATCCACTCAATCTTTCCCTTACTTCCTATCCAATAACATGTCAGTCCGCCTAACACATTACCCACCGTACCAAATAGCACACATAAAATCGGAGATGCTCCAATATGCAACAACGCAAATAATACCACCTCTGAGGGAAAGGGCAAAACCGTTGCCGAGAGAAATGAAGCAAGGAAAAATCCCCAATATCCATACTGAACAAAAAATTCTATCATACCTCCCAGTTATAATCGGGGAAAATCAAGAACAGTACGGATGAGACAATGAAGATTCCCAATAGAATTTTTATTACTAGATTATATTCCGAAGAAAAAGCCTGTCCTAACAGAAACGAGGCAAGGAAAACCGCAATTGGCAGTAAGATGAATGTGTCACTCGCTCCCAAAAGCAAAAATATGACCGTTAACAGAAACGCATGAACTAAGAACATGGATTCTTGTCTGTTTTTGATTGTTTGATGGGAACTCATGAAAAAGATTCTCACCAAAGAAAAGATGGTAAGCAGTGCAACTACCCCAACATAAACTAAGGTTGAGTCGCTCAACTGGTGCCATAAAGAGACGCCCCCTCCCACATGCCAATTTGTGAAATAGTTACCCAATAACGTAATGTTACCTGTAAAATAGAAACCACCTACGGTATATAAATAGGGAACCATCAAGCCCATAATAAAAGCAAGGAAGGTTTTTAAGGATAGTGCCTTAATTCGATAGTAGTAAACAATCAATAATAATATATATGAAAAGCATGACAACGAAAAGAGGGTTGTCACACCCAATAATAGTCCTGTATTAAACAACGAAACAGAGGGAGATCCGGAAGGATTTTCATATAGATGAAAACAAGAGAAGATAATAAAGAAAACAAGAAGAATCACAATGAATGTGATAAATGCGTACGGGCGAAATAGCAAAGAGCTTATTATAATAAAAAAGAAAGCAGGTAAAATCGATCTAACGGAAATAAAGGAATAGTCTTCATTGAACCATATCAGGAAATAAGAGATAAGTCCCAACAAGACCATAGGAAGGAAATTAAACGGAAACGATAGGAAATCCATGTTTTGTGATAAAACAAAAGCCAGCGGAGAGTTGTTCATAACAAGACTCTCCACTGGTATGATTGTATTATCTGGTATGATTCCAATCCAGAGCAACAGAATGATACCGAAGCACAAGATAAGGTTGGATGTCTTCGGACGAATAATATCTGTATATTCTCTGTATTGCATAATCTAACTTACTTCAAATCCTTTCCGATGTCACTTCTGAAATATTTCTTATCGAAGTTGATTTTCTGAACATTTTGGAAAGACTGAGCCAATGCTTCCTCTTTGTCTTTTCCATACGAACTAACGGAAAGGACACGACCACCACTTGTCACCAATTTACCATCTTTCATCTGCGTACCTGCATGGAAGACGATGCTATCCTTCACATTCTCCAAGCCAGTGATTTCCTTACCTTTTTCGTATGCCTCAGGGTAACCGCCCGATACCATCATAACAGTTACAGCTGCACGTTCATCCTCGATCAATGTCTTACTTCCCAACGTGCCTGTTGCGACACCTTCAAAAAGATCAACCAAATCAGACTTGATACGAAGCATGACAGCCTCTGTCTCTGGGTCACCCATACGTACATTATATTCAATTACCATTGGTTCATTCTTCACATTGATCAAGCCAAGGAAGATAAAGCCTTTGTAACAGATATTCTCTTGTTGTAATCCCTTAATTGTAGGGATAACAATGCGTTCCTCCACCTTTTTCATAAAGGTAGCATCAGCAAATGGAACTGGAGAAACAGCACCCATACCACCGGTATTTAAACCAGTATCACCCTCTCCTATTCGTTTATAATCTTTTGCAACAGGAAGGATTTTATAATCCTTTCCATCTGTCAAAACAAAAACAGAACACTCAATACCAGCAAGGAACTCTTCTATGACAACCGTTGCACTGGCATTACCGAACTTTCCGTTCAGCATGTTACCAAGCTCCTGTTTTGCTTCATCAAGGTTATTGATGATCAAAACACCCTTACCAGCAGCCAAACCATCTGCTTTCAGAACATAAGGAGCCTCCAATTCTTCTAAGAAGCGACATCCTTCCTGCAATGTAGCTGCAGTGAAACTCTTATAACGAGCTGTAGGAATCTGATGACGCATCATAAAACCTTTTGCAAAATCTTTGCTACCCTCCAACTGAGCACCCTCTTTAGAAGGACCTATCACTGGAATAGATGATAAAGCAGGATCGGAAACAAAGAAATCATAGACACCTTTCACCAAAGGATCCTCAGGACCTACCACCACCATATTAATGTTTTTCTCCAAAACAAAATTTTTGATGGCAGGGAAATCCGTAGCAGAAATAGAAACGTTTTCGCCTACTGACAATGTACCTCCGTTTCCTGGAGCAATGTATAGATGTTCAACTTTGTTACTTTGAGCCATTTTCCATGCTAATGCATGTTCACGGCCACCAGAACCTAATAATAAAATATTCATATTCAAATTAATAATTATCCATTAATAGTCTCTTCGGATAAAACATCGAAGTGATAACCTTCCGATTTCAGATATTCAATTGCGCGGGGAAGAGCATACCTCATATTCTTAGACGCTTTCAGCGAATCATGAAAAACGATGATAGACCCATTCCGAGTGTAACGCTTAACAATATTCAACACCTCTTCACCAGAGAGTTTATTGTTATAATCACGAGTGACAACATCCCAAAATACTATTGTATAGTGACGTCGAAGGAAGAAAAACTCTCCTATTCTAAACGTTCCATGAGGAGGTCGAAACAAGTGACTATGAATAAACTCATCAGCTTTTGCCACATTATCAATATAATGTTTCGAAAAATTGGTGAATCCCGCCAAGTGGTTATACGTATGATTACCAACCACATGACCATCATTCAGCACCATTTGGAAAATATCCGGATGTTTCTTCACATTTTCACCCACACAAAAGAAAGTAGCTTTTATGTTATGCTGACGCAAAATGTCCAATACAAAAGGTGTTTCCTCTGGAATAGGACCATCGTCAAATGTTAGAAACACTGTCTTTTCCTTTTTGGGAAGTCGCCAGACTGTTTTCGGAAAAAATTTCCGAAAAACAGTTGGCACTTGTTCAATTAACATTTGCTATTACGCATTTATTATTTATTCCACTTTCTATAAACTTGCATATACTTATCGTACAATGCAAGATCTTTCTCCACATCATTCTTAAGAATCGTTTGGTTCAATTGAAGAATTTCTGCAAAGATGGAGAATTTTTCAGAGAACTCATCCATCGATGCTCTCTGATTGACTGGATCCATTGCAGATATCCATTCCAAGTATTGAATAGAAGTTTCTTTCATGACATCCATAATCTTAAGGGCACGTTGTACTTCACCCAATTCCAAGTATGTACGAGCCATCATGATATTAGCTGTTGTATATGGAATTTGAGGGACAGGCATTACCTTGTTACAGTAATCCAATACTTCTATAACCTTACTCTTATTAGCTGCCTTGATAGAATCAATCACATCTTTTGTGAACTTCTTTCCATGTTCATCCAACATTCTCATCATCTCGATTTTTGGAGTTTGCTTAGAGCATCCCAAGATTTCACATGCAATTGCAGGTGCATTTGAAATCAACATAGAATCAGAATAAGATGTTGTAGAAGTGATTCTATCATTGTCATAATAATAACGACTGAGAGTTCTGAACACACTCATGTTATTTGGAGAATCAGGACGATTATCTTCCTGAGAGAGGGCCCATAACAATGCGTTGCAATATTGTTGCATCACTTCAGCTCTGTGAGACTCAGCCATGATAGCATCCGACAAACGTACGAACATAAAACGTAATGTAGAGGTCATGCGGAGATTATTCTCATCCATATAAATATTTGGATTTTCAGCAATACCACCCCATTTAAACTTATGTAACAAGTTATCATACGTTCTTTCGATGTTCACCTGCTCACCCTTAGACAAAACGCCTCCAGGACAAGGTAAGATACGATATGCCATACCTTCCAAAGACAAATATCTCTGTAAGCCCATATAACTATCACCTCCTACAGTCACAGCAAAATAAAGAGGTCGTTTCCATTTGTTTTGTTGCAACAAATCGAGAATCATCACCTCATGTTTGCCTAAGTAACCCTTAGATGATAGATTCAAACGAATCTGATCTGGTACCTTCACAATGTCTTTAGCAGGAATAACACCAGAACTCAACACATCATTTTTATCTATATCCAATACAAAATTCTTCGTAGGGATAAAGTTCATCTTATCATCGTCATATGGATTATATTGCTTGTACTTTTCAGGATTCTTAGCAATCTCAACAGCCATATCGAATTTCAATTCTGGAACCACATTGAACATATAAGCAATGTCAAGTCTTCCGTTCATGTAATCCTTAGCCTCCAACGACAATGGAAGTGGGTCTGATTCATATGCCTGACGCTTCATTTGATCAACATACCATCCCATTTGCAAGTAACTTAGGTTAGCCACCCTCGAATCAGTACCGACACCTTCCACCTCTTGATTATACCACAGAGGGAATGTATCATTATCTCCGTTCGTAAAGATGACAGAATTAGGTTGCAGGGACAATAAGTAGTTCTGACCAAAATCACGGCATGTATAACGATTTGAACGATCGTGATCATCCCAGTTTTGAGCAGCCATCAATGCAGGCACACCCAAACAAGCAAGAGTCACTACCGTAGCTGAAATCTTACCATTAATCCACATTTTTAAAATTTCATGTAGGAAGAGCAGACCCAATCCGATCCAAATACAGAAGGCGTAGAAAGAACCTGCATACGCATAGTCACGTTCACGAGGTTGATATGGAGTCTGGTTCAAATAGAGAACAATAGCCAAACCTGTCATGAAGAACAATGTTGCAGTAATCCAGAAACTCTGCATGCCCTTCTTACCTTTCATGAACTGAAATGCAATACCCATAAGACCTAACAATAAAGGCAATAAATAGTACACATTATGACCCTTATTATTTTTCAATTCATCTGGCATCGATTCTTGATCGCCCAACATAAAACTATCTATGGCATTGATACCAGTGATCCAGTTACCATGTACGGCACCTCCGTGACCTTGAATGTCATTCTGACGACCCGAGAAATTCCACATGAAGTAACGCCAATACATCCAACCAACCTGATATTTAAAGAAGAATGTCAGATTTTCGCCAAAAGTAGGAACAATCTTCGTTTTATTTTCTCCCATACTCTTGTAACGAACCTTATGACCTTTTATATTAGCCCATTGCTTATATGCCTCAATGTGTGATGCTTGTTTGCTATACATACGAGGGAATGGCATGCACAAATCATATTTGTACTTTTTCTTATGGTCATACAATTCGTAACTATCCTTCTCATTTTCAGAGGTCTTTACTTTCTTTGCATAGATACCTTCAAATTCATCAATATCCAACTCCCATCCTTTATTGGTACGCACCCTTCTCAATTCTGATGCGTAACTTTCTCCGTAAAGCAATGGAGTATCACCATATTGTTCACGATTCAGATAACTCTTCAACGCAAACACATCATCTGGAGAGTTCTGATCCATTGGTGTGTTCGCAACAGAACGAATAATCACCGTGGCATAAGTGGAATAACCCAACAAGATAACCATGCAACAAAGAAGTACTGTATTCAAAAATGAAGCAGACAAAAACTTTTTGCTGTAAATAATGTATGCAGCTATACCACAAAGTATGATAATACCCATAAGTGCAGGTATTCTTCCTCCCAAGAATGGAATACCCAACAAAAGGAGTGACGAGAAGAAGGCAATATTAGCACGAAGAGAGGTAGGACTTACTTGCTCCTTCTCCTTCTTCTTAAAATTCTTCTTCACGGAATCCGTTTGTAAAACGACGTCCTGTGTAGCAGCTATATTTCCATTAGACGATGGCATAGTCTCTATAATACCCCACACAAGACATGCTATAAGCAGTATTGCATAAATGATTGTTCCAACATTGAAACTGAATCCTAACGTATTAACAAAGAACAATTCAAACCATCCTGCCACCTGTACGAAACCAGGAATAATGCCATACAATACCAAACCTAATATGACACATGAAACAAGCAAGGCAAGGATTGTTCCCTTGGTTGTAACTTGGAATTTTTTATAGTAATATACCAATACGACAACAGGGATTGTCAACAAATTCAACAAGTGAACACCAATGGAAAGTCCCATCCAGTAGGCAATGAAGATTAACCAACGATTGGCGTACGGACTTCCGTCTGCCTCCTCCCATTTCAGAATAGCCCAAAAGCCTACTGCAGTAAACAACGATGAATAAGCATACACCTCACCCTCTACTGCAGAGAACCAGAATGTATCTGAGAATGTATATGCCAACGCACCTACAGTTCCAGCTCCGAGAATGAGTATCGTTTGTTCTAGATTAATTTCTTTATTATCTGCTACAAGTATTTTGCGAGCCAATCGAGTGATTGTCCAAAATAAGAATAGGATGACAAACGCACTACAGATGGCAGAAAAACTATTCACCATCATGGCTACATGTGCCTGATCTGACGCAAACAAAGTGAAAAATTTCGCTGTTAACATGAAAAACGGTGCTCCAGGTGGATGTCCAACCTCTAACTTATCTGCCGTTGATATAAACTCACCACAGTCCCAGAAACTGGCTGTTGGTTCAATTGTTAGCAAGTAGGTGACTGCCGCAATCAGAAACACCACCCAACCCACAACGTTGTTAAGAAATTTAAAACGTTTCATTATTAATTAAATTATTATCTATCTGCCTTGTAACGTATAAAAATACGTATAATTTGCAAAGATAATCAAAATTTCTCATATATCAACGAGTGTCCCACTATAAATTCAAACAGCAAGACAAATGAAACAAAAACACCATAATGGTGGATTCTATAAATTCATTCCATGGAATAATTCCTTACAATCCAAACTAATTTCCGTATGTTTTTATTGGGATATGCAATACAATAACCGATTAGATTCGTATACTAGTAGTGGGCCCAACAGGACTTGAACCTGTGACCCCCTGATTATGAGTCAGGTGCTGCTAACCAACTGAGCTATGGGCCCTACTTGCAAATCGTGAAAAAATTCACTACCTTTGCAAATCGAGTGCAAAGATAGTATTTTTTAATGACATACAAAACTTTTTGCTTTATTTTATTGAAAAGTGGTAAAATTCATACATAATATCAACGAGTCACCCGACTCAGAATTAATACTGACAACTGGCTTTTTCGATGGCGTGCATTGTGGACATCGATATCTGATTGATTACATGCAGACCATCGCCCAAAAAGAGAACCTGAAATCGGCCATCCTCACCTTTTGGCCTCACCCTCGAATGGTACTACACAAAGAGTATCAACCTCAATTGTTAAACACAATAGAGGAAAAGCAGGAGAGAATTTCTCAGTTGAATATTGACTATTGTTTTCAGATTCCGTTTACAATAGAACTCTCCAACTTATCGGCTTTCGATTTCATGAAAAGTGTCCTTTTAGAAAAGATGCATGTGAAACACCTCATCATTGGATACGACCACAGATTTGGACATGACAGATTGGAAGGATTTGAGGATTATTACCGCTACGGACAGACGTTGGGAATAACGGTTTCTCAAGCTCCAGTTTTCAGCATAGAGAAGAAAAATATCAGTTCTTCACTGATTCGTCGTCTCCTCTCCTACGGGGACATCAGTCAGGCAAACGATTTCCTAGGTTATCCCTACACCTTAACAGGCGAGGTGGTTCACGGGAAAGAGATCGGTCAAACCATAGGATTCCCAACTGCCAATCTATCTCCCAATACACCAACCAAGATTATTCCATCTGCTGGAGTATATGCCGTAAAGATAAAATATAAGGAACAGATATACAATGGTATGGCGTGCATAGGAACACGTCCGACATTAGAAAAGGATGGAGATACATCTATCGAAATCAACATCTTTGACTTCAATAAAAAAATATATGGAGAAACCATCTCCGTTCAGTTTTATGAGTTTATCCGACCTTTATACAAATTTGCAGATAAAGAAGAATTGAAAAACTCCCTAAAGAACGACAAAGAAAATGTCCTTCTTTACTTCCAGAACAATCCATAAAAAAATGAAGTGCACTAAATGCACCTCATTTTTCTATATTCATTATTTCCTTATTCCTTATATAAGGAAATTGGCAGCATATTCCTTTGAGATATAATTATCTAACGTCGTACATACGAACGAAGAAAAATCTATCGCGTAGCGAACCACCTTATCCCAACGCTCTTCTGCAACACCGGCTTTCAACTCCTCCAGTGTTATCTCCTCTTTAATCAATCCATAGACAATACCTGCGTTAAAGTTATCTCCTGCACCAACGGTACTTACTGGTGTTATATTGTTCGCAGCATACGACTTTTCAAAATTGTTTCCAAAGATCTGAACTCCTTTTTCACCCTTTGTATAGATGAAATTCTTAGAGTAGAAACTGATATGATCTCGATAAATTTGATTGGAGTCATCCTCTCCATAAATGTTGATGAAGTCTTCGTCAGAACCCTTGATAATATCGGCATATTCAAAATTATCCAAGATAGCAGGCATCAAATGACGGACATCATTAATATGTGATTTTCTAAAGTTGACGTCATAATAAATAATTGCCTTACGTTCACGTGCGAAGTCCAATAATTCAACAACACGATCGCGCAATACTGGATTCAATGCAAAATAAGAACCAATGATAACGATATCATTCTCGTCAATTCTAGGCATAATGTAATCCAGACGTTCAGCCGGATAATCCTTGTAGAAGAGGTAATCCGCATTTCTCTTTTCATCCAAAAAAGCCAAAGCTAATGGGGTCTTACCTCTATCGTATGAATAAATGTATTTTGTTTCAACCTGATTTTCTATCAGAAAGTTTTTGATAATTTCTCCTATTCTATCATCACCTATTTCGCTGATAAAAATAGGATTGGTATGTAGACGTCCCAACGAAATCAAAGCATTATAAACCGATCCTCCTGGTTTAGCACTGATTGGCTGATTATTCTTGAATAGAATATCATAAACTGTCTCGCCAATTCCAATTATCTTTCTCATATTAATATGTTTAACAGTTCTATAATTTTAATCCCCATAAATTAGTTTATCATTGATAAGTTGGTTTAATACACCCTCCCATACAATAGATGATGCTTTGTCACCCAAATTACCACCAACAAGAACCAATTCTCCATTATTAGAAGATACGAAGACACCTGCATTGTTCAAATTCTTCAAGCTGCCTGTCAATTTCTTATGCCAATCTTCCGACCAAGAAACTCCACTGTCGTAAGACGCATAACAAACAGGAGAATATGTTCCATCAGACATTTTTCCTCCCACTATACCTAATGTTTTATCATAGATATAAACCATCGGATTTTCTAAATAAGGCAATGCATTATCAGAAGATACCAATTGGTAGAAGTTTCCTTTATAGTCAACCGACCAAATGAATCCCTTCCCATTCTTGGTTGAATATAGATAACCCAACTGAGCAGAAGCCGACTCTGTTGTGAAAGTCATCAAGTTCTCATACGAAAATTCAGAAGGAATAGGACACAACTTAACTAATTCACTTTCCTCTTTTCCCATAGTATATAAAGAGGAGTCAGCAATAGCCCACAACAATCCATCCACCTCAAATAGTAGATAATCCACCTTTATATCATCCTTTTTTGAAAAAGACAAAGAGGAATAAGAAGCTTCGTAGAGATCCTTGTTCTCATCCTGAACATAAAGTTTGTTATTAAACAAAACTAATGAGTTCCAATTATACGAATGATTATCCAATTCCTTTTTCGTCCAAGAATCTCCTCCATCTTTCGATGAAAAGCAATAATTCTGACCACCCTTTGTCGAACAGAACCATAACCATTCACCCTCATTTGTAAGAGATTTTTGAGAGGAAACGACATCTTCAAGTTCAATAGAATTTTTATTTACCCATGTGAATGCTGCTACATCATATTTGTGTACTCGCAAATCTAACTTATACTTTTTCTGATTGGCCCCATCCTCTGATGTGGATAAAATCATGATAGGAGAAGATAAATCTATACTTGAACCGTTCTCAAACTTCTTCCATTCTCTATCCGACTCAGATTTATATTTAATAGTAGGTGAAGATATATACCCATAAAAGTAAAATCTCATGTTCGTCAAATCACTTCCATACGCCAAAGAATCATAGTTGTAAATGATATTCTCCACGTCATTGACAACGAACGACAAATCTTTTTGGTTGAATAATAGTACCGATCTAACACGAGGATCATCTTTATTCAAATCTACATAAGTTTCATCCTCCTTACACGACATCACCAAAATCGGCAATAAAAAAGAAATAACGTATCCTAAATATTTAATATTCATATTCTTTTATTTTCATGAAAATCATAAATGCAAAAATAATAAAAATAACCCAAATCTTATCAACTATGCCCTATTTTTAAGAAGGTTATTTAACGAATATTTTAAATATTCTTTTGCATCCTTTTCTTTCAAGTTAGGCAACTTACTATTCAATTCCTCCACGTAACCAACCTGAGTCGAATAATCTAAACTGCTGAATTTACGTTTAAAATCTTCTTGAATAAGACTTTCCGGGAAGAATGAAGTAACCACTTCGTTATAGAAATCAACACAAAGCTTCTCTTTGTCCGACTTGTTCATCTTCAGTAAGTTCTGATGAAGAGATTTTCCTACAATCTTGATAAAGAAGATCCAATTGGTGATGGAGCGTCGTTTTTGTCCTGGAACAGAAACCTTATTACCTATGGCATAGTTAAAATAGAGTTCACTCTCACCCTCGTTTGCCATACGTTCCAACTCAGCTTGAGCTGGTTTAATAACATAACGCTCGAAGTCACAACTATCGGAAAACTTATCCTCACAATTCAAGATCTCCCGCAAGTGAGTGTCGGTAATGTTCACCATCAGTTTATCACTGTTTTTGTATTGAGAACACAACTCATACAAACGCAATGTTGTGTATGACTTCGTACGCATCGTCGTACTCAAATTCATGGTTGTGTAGTTGCCCAAGGCGGTGATGCGGTTGACTAGACTGACCATCGTGGGACTCAACTCCACATAAACAGATTTACCCCATTTAGCCATTTCCAATTTGGTGACCAAAGCAATAGACTGCCATGTTCCGTTCTCATCCACAAAATCAACGCACAATTTCTTTTGTAATTCAGACAAACTTCTACGAAGCGACATGTTACTATTGGCACATCCGACACTTACCAACTCTGCTGTTGGTACATCCATACATGCGCCACCGAATATTTGAGGATTGCTCTTCTGAAAATTGGCAATCATATAGTTGACAAACTTCTTCTGTATCAAAGTGAACTTCTGTCGAGCTTGTGTCAATCGGTTACTTTGGAAGAAGGTTACATCCGTTACAGAATTTAAATCTTTGTCCTGCATTTTGGAGAATAACTCCTCTCCAGCCTTCGATTTCAGATAATTAGCGTAATATCTTTCCATCGGGCGACGAATCTTATACAAAATTTCCTTTTGGAAATCTGTCATGTTATCTGGCGATATGACATCGTACAAAGTAAAGGAAAAATCATGATTCTTAAACTCATCGTATAGAGGTGCAAAGAAATGATAATCAGATTCAGGCGACTCAAAAAGGTCGAAGACTGACTTTTTGGTATACAGATTAATCCCACCATCTTCCCGAATGGAATACGGAACACAGTTGTCTATGATAAGACCAATCTTCGTCTTCTTACACAAAGGAGAAGTCGAATCAGCAAAGTTCCTGATAATCTTGTAAGCAATATCCAAAACTTGCTTTAACTCCTCGCCTTCTGCTACCTTATCAATATTATTTTCCATATTGTTATTTTCTAATTTGTGGCAAATATAACAAAGTTTCCACAAAAACATAGCATTTTATCCGCAAAATTTTCACAAAAGTTCCGCAAAAAGAATACATTTATTCCGCATAAATATTTCAAACCACTGATATATAAGCACTTTCAACGTCATTTCAAAATAGAGAATAAAATAAAAATATAATCAAAAAATATAATAAAGGGGGTCATTTTTTTGTTTTTTATTTTTTTGACTATACAAAGATAACATTTTTTCCGCATTAAAAGCAAAAATGCTGTAAATAAATCACTACGGAACCCTGTGCGGAAAAATTGTGCTCTTTTTCCCGTTTTTTCGAAGAAAAAGATAACAAAACTTCCGCACTAAAAAAGAGGCATTATGCGGAAGTTTTGTTGTCTTTTTGTTTGTTTAAAAGGGTAACGGTCAACAAGGAAAAATGGAAGGTATGGGTGCGGAAAAATTGTTACCTTTCCCCCACTTTCTGCCCCTTAATGGTACCCCAACATGAATAATTAGGGGAATAGAGCGATTTCATCATGGAAAAGAGCACATTTTTTCCGCACTGATCAATAGAATTCTGGTCCATATAATCCAGCTTTATCAGGGGTAAAAAGAGTACATTTCTTCCGCATATTTATTTATATAATTGAACATCAAAAAATTAGCAAAAAGAGCGGAAAAATTGTTATCTTTCATTGCCTTGCTTTTATCCTAAAAGATAACATTTCTTCCGCCATTTATAGGCAGATTTAGGGGAACTCCGTGCGGAAAAAATGTTATCTTTTTCTCTACTTTTAAGGGAGTTCCTAGACATTCAAAAGATAACAATTTTTCCACATTATTTTTTATCTGATTGAACTTCAAAAATTTATCTTTTAGTGCGGAAAAATTGTGCTCTTTTTATACTGGTTTCCGATGTGAAAAAGTACATTTTTTCCGCATCTATTTTATCTGATTGAACTTCAAATAATTATATTGTTGTGTGGAAGTTTTGTTATCTTTTCATACTATTAAGATAGACTCTTTATCTGTTATAAATCCCCCTATTTACCGCGTTTTTAGCATTTTTGACTGCGGAAGTTTTGTTATCTTTTCGATCTCTTTTCCGATACTTCTATTAGATGAAAAAGATAACATTTTTTCCGTATTTATAATTATAGAATTGAACTTCAATAAATTATGTTCTACTGCGGAAAAATTGTTATCTTTATTAATTGCGGTTGAGAGACTAAAAGATAACATTTCTTCCGCTGAAAACGACCTATTTTCCGCAGTAGAGATAACAATGATTCCGCAGTACCATAACATTTTTTCCGCACTGATACTATGAAATCGCTTTGTTTAAAGGTGTTTCCGAGCCCTATAAAATAATTAGATAAAATAAATAGATATAATTAATAAATTATAATAAGTGTTTTCAAATTTTTTTTAGATGATTTTTTTATGATTTGGGACAAAAGGGAGTCAATATAAATTCCTATTGGCAAATAAAATAAAAATAGCCGCCGTCCAATACGTTAACAAGAAATTATTATTATAGGATTTTAATAAATCTATTTTATGTTGAAAAATATGTATTATTGATTTTGTTTATATTGTCTATATTTTATAATTTTGAAATCTAATTTAAATTTTGTTTCGCTTATCATATTATTATTTTAAAATTATTGTTAATATTTTAAAGAATTAACCTATTTCAAATAATCAATTTTGAACTGGGCGGAATAAATAATAAGTGTAGAAATTTATCAACAAATTTATATAAGCATGCAAAGAGAAAATATTGAGCGTAACCATTTTAATCAGATTACACAAAAGCTAACGCCTTATTATTATCCTGATTTAGAAGAGAATATGAATTCTACAGATGAATCAGATTGGAGTGATGTAAAAAAAGGTTATATAGAGGGAACTAAGTTATCAGAACCGATATATAATTCTGTTAACAAGAATAATATTGCGTGGAATATTATGTCGTATGATTTTATGAATAATGCTCCTGCGCCATCTACCGTTCATCCGAATTTATGGAGAATGGAACAGATGAACAATGTGAATGGATTATTTGAAGTTATTAAAAATAGTGTATATCAGATTCGTTCGTATGATTTGTCAACCATGAGTATTATTAAAAGTTCGCATGGTTGGATTGTCATAGATCCTCTTTGTGGAAGTGAGAATGCAGTAAAGGGATGGCGTATCTTTAAAAGTAAGATAGATCCTTCTGCTAATTTGATAGCCATATTCATTACACATAGTCATGTTGACCATTACAAAGGAGTGATGGGGTTGATATCGGATGCAGGAAAGAAGATTCTGACTAATAAAAAGCAGTCGGATTTTGCTAACTATGAGTATGATAAGGATTATGTTGCAGTGATTGCACCCAATGGATTTTATGACGAATCGATTTCGGAAAATCTATACTTAGGTGGATGTATGTCACGCAGGGCCATTTATATGTATGGTAGTTCTCTCCCTCGAGATCAATATGGTCATATTGGCTCGGGTCTGGGAAAGACGGTAGGTACGACAACAGGAAGCATCCCTGTGCCAACCATAGAGGTGGTTCCTGAAAATGAGGATATTACAACCTTTAAAGTAGATGGACTATCAATCACAATGCAAGATGTCCCTGGTACGGAAGCTCCTGCAGAAATGCATATCTATTTCAGTGATTACAAAATGTTGTGTCCGGGAGAGAATGTAACGCATACAATGCACAATCTGTTAACTCCTAGAGGCGCAAAGGTGCGTGATCCGAAAGCTTTTGGTCGTGCCATTGATCGTGCGATGGAGTTGTTTCCCGATACTGAGGTGATTATTGGTACCCATCATTGGCCAATATGGGGGAAAGAGAGATGTCTGGATGTCATGAAGAAAGAAAAAGACATGTATTATTTCTTCAACGATCAGGTGATACGTCTTCTTAATAAAGGAATGAACATGGAAGAGATTGCCTCTGTCTTTCAATTGCCTGCATCATTAAGACGAGAATACTATAACAGAGGATATTACGGAAGTATCAATCACAACGTTAAAGCAGTTGTACAACGTTATATCGGATGGTGGGATGGTAATCCTGCTAATTATTTTAAACAGACAGACGAGGAGGTGGCTGAACGTTTCGTAGAGGATATGGGAGGTGCAGAAAAGGTGTTGGAGAAAGCACGTCAGAGGTTTGAACAAGGTGATTATCGATGGTCGATAAGTCTAACACGTCACATTGTTTTTGACCAGTCAGGTAAAACATCGGATCAATTAAGGAAACAAGCAAAAGAGTTGGAGGCTGATGCGATGGAGCAGCTGGCCTACTCTTTTGAAGCAGGAACGTGGAGAAATATTTTCTTAAGTGGTGCTTTTGAATTAAGAGGATATAAATTGTCTCAAATCGTATCGAAGGCAGATATGATTAATTCTCTGTGTGCTAATTTGAAGTCACTCCCTATCGACTATATGTTTGAATATCTGACCACTTTGATAGATGGTTTTCAGGCAGGAGATATAAAGTCAAGTTATTGTGTGATTTTTGGTGCAAATCCAGCATGCCGTAATTACTACTATATGATAGAACTAGAGAATGGTGTATTCCATTACAAACAGTGTGAAAAAGAGAATGACATAGATATACAAAGTACAGTACTTCGTTTTAAAGATCAGGCAGCCTTCGTGGAACAGTTGAAGGATTTCTTAATGGGACAAGCGGATGATTATGCAATGGCAGATATCTTCCGTTATATAGATCTCAATCCGACAGATTGGAATATTATCGAACCATTAAAAAAGTAATGTATAAATACTATGAAATGTGAGGTATAAACTTTCACATAGTTAAAAACCCACTATAAGAAACAGTGTACATATCTTGTTTGTAGAAACTAAGTGGTGAGCGGGGGTTCTCTCTTTAATGGGGAGAGCCCTTTTTGTATTCGATTGCTTATCAATACTTTTCTTAAAATGTTTTTATGTAAAAATGTGATAATGTAATATTGTGATGAATGTTTGCATCGAGTAGAGAGGGATAAAAAAACGAAAAGACAGCGTATCACTACGATGCCTTTTCTTCAGGTAGAACTCGTGTAGATTTAATGCGCCATTATTCTAAGTGCTTGGCTTGCAGTAATTTCTTGTATGGAATGGTAAATTTTAGATGCCTTCCTCCGTTTTTTTCGAAAAGTTCTACATGAATTTTGTGTTTATTGGGAATGGTGAATTTCTTATAGAAGAAAATAATTGGCTGTTTCTCATTTGCAGGGATGATTTTGCGTTCCGGTTGGGTATAGGTGAAGAGAGGCTCTTTTTCGTTTGCTTGGTAAGCCTGTTTCTTATTTGTTTTTTTATTGATTATATAGCATTTGATGAAGTCAATTTCGTAGTCGATTTTAGTCGGATTTTCAATATTGAGATAAAACATCATGACATCATCTTTGACGTAAATACCGAACAGAGAGAAGGTCATTTTGTTATCCATTGTTCCAATGTTTTTTATGATGCAACCTTTTTCGATGATTCTTTCTCCCATGTTTTGCATCTCTGGTTCATTGATGGACAAGGAAGAAAAGATGGCTTCCTGTTTATGTTGTCCATCTGTCATTTGTATATTGATTAGATTGGGATATTCTTTGTATCTGACAAGAAAGGGATAGAGTACCTTTTCTTCTGAAATGACGGTGATAGAGGTTTCTTCAAATGATTCAAAACCGGCAGAGATGGATTTGCATTTGATGATGTTATCGATCTCTTCTGCATGGTCAAATATTACCTGGTTATTTCCTGATTGAATGTCGATCACCTTCGATGGAAATATGATATGAGAGGTTTGTCGGTGTGACAACTCGATATGATATGGCTCGATGGAATGTAATTCGTCGTTTGTCACTTGATAAGCTATGTTAGAAGGATCTTTTTTGTAGTGCAAGTCGTATGTATGAACCCTTCCATCTAATGTGATGACGGTGATGCTTGTTTGATGGAAATAGGTTTCGTTACTCTTTATTCGTATGATGGAAGGCACTTTGCTTATCTCCACTTGTATTTGTTCTGTACCCATATCAGCATATTTCACGTTAGAGTTAAATTGTAGATAGACCCATTTGATGTTAGAGATTTCCAATGGTATGCTTTCTACGCTGACCATGGAGGTAGAATAGATGTTCGTGGATGTGAGCATCAGAAGTAGTGCAAGGATAGAAATAAATTTATTCATCGATTTTGATTATTAGATTATAGTTGGCTGCCAAAGTCACTTTTACATCGCGGACTGAACCATTGATGACATTTTTGGTTGCATTAATAATTGCATTGGCACCTGTACTGATGATACCGGAGACGTTTCCCAGACGAATATCCGAGTTGGTTACTGTTTCACTACCTGCCTCCTTCTGAACATCATTTACTAAGTTTTCAGGTGAATAGATACCTTTGAAGCCATCTCTGTCATAGATAGTGCCTTTAAAGGGGAATACGTTGTCTTTGTAGACGATATTCTCAATGTGTATATTCACCCGATTTTGACTGAAACTAGCTTTCCCAATAACGATTGTATTTTCTGGAATGGTAGTTCCATTGATGACAATAGGTTCCAATATGCGTAGAGAGACTTGTGATGATGAGGTCACATTCTTTTGTTCTCCGTGGATAACTGCTCTTATCTGACCTTTGTTCTCTTTTTTATTGGATGAATTTATTGGCCTGAATCCATTCTTTGGCGTTTGTTCAACCGTTTTGTCTTGTACGGGTGTGGAAACAATATTTTCTTCTTTGGTTATTTTGTTTTCGTTATTAGCAGAGCTAGGATTCATATAAAGAGAACGAAGACGTTCTAGCCGATCTTTCTTTTCCTTTTCTTTCTCTTTTTCTATATCGAATTCATCATAACCATAATTTGTTTCGTTTTTGGTTGATGTTTTGGGCGAGGTACTTGAATTTTCGTGGGACTCTTTCCTAGGAGTGTGATGCACGATAGTTCGTTTAAATGTTTGTAGAGCTGTTTCGATTGTGTCAGAAACATTCGAAGTTATCGATTCTTCTTGATCTGTTTTTTCCGTAAAGAATAGGAAGGAATTATGTTCTTCTTGTAGTTCTTTATCTTTTTGCTCTTGTGCGATGATGGAGTTTGCTTTGTCATAAGCTTCCAATCGGTTGTTGATGATATCCTCGCTGATGATGTCAGGAATGGTATCTGTGTTATAGTGATGAGATGTGTTATTGTTTGGGTCGTTCTCGATAACATCTCCCCCACCCCTTAGGATATAGAATAATCCGCACGATCCTAAGAACAGAAACAGTGTACAGAGCTGAATGATTATTAATTTTTGACGCAGGTCATTTTTTCTCTTCATTTTCTTCTAGTTGTAAGTTAAACGAATCGATTGTTGACATGAGAGATTGAAGGGAATCGCTTGTTTCCTTTAGTTTTATCTCTGCCGTTTTCAGGTTATTATTCAGTTGTTCGATATCTTTTCTATTGGTGGAATCCAGCCATTCCTGATTTGAAGATCCTTTCTTCGATGATATCGTGATGGTTGTCTTGCTAATAGCGACAAAGAAGACGGACACACAAAAAATGATGATATACGTTTTCCTCCTATTGAGAGGTACTTGGCCTAATTTATCGTTTAATGTTTCTGCTAATGTTTTCTTTTTCATGAGATTGAGGATTAACGTGCGACACTATTTATTTCTTCCATTTTATCAATCTCCCAGTTTTCCATAATGAACCCATGAGGGTTGTTATCAGATCTAGGACAATTGATTAATTGACAATGCGTATGAAGGTGATAGAAAGTTACAGATGAGGTTCTCATCACGGAAGTGATGGCATACGTCTCTGCTTGATAAGGATAATGTTCCATATCGATGTGTATGGAATCGATTTTTATCTCGTTGATGATTCCCGCACCTATGATTTTTTGGTAATAACCATTCTCTTTCCTTGTCTTGTAGAATTCGAGAACTGAATTATCAGCAAGAAATAGAGCTTGTTGTATATTATCTTCGATAGCAGAAGCATCAGGGACAAGGGTGAAGAACAGTTCGTGGAACCATTTGACATGAGCTTTAGCTTCGGCAGGTTTACAAATGTTGATATCCTGTGCCAACGCAAGTAAAAGAGATTTTCCTTCATCTAAGACGTATATTTTTTGACGTTGTTCTTCTGCATATTCGTATGATTTATGAATGGAGTAGAAGGAGACAACGATAGCGACTATAGATATGCCAATGAGATAGAATTTCGATAATGCAAAGGCACTCTGGATGTTTTTTAGACTTTTTAGCATGATTGTTCAGGATTCATTTGTTGTTGTATGGCTATGTGATCAGTGGAAGTGTTCTCCTTTTCTCCGATCCATTGGATTAATTTATTTTTCCAATGATGTCTTGTGAATAAACGCAAAATATTGGGAGTTAGAGGATTAGCTGTAGAACTGGAAATCAATTTACCCATAGTAGCGGACCCAGCTAATGTAATACCACCAGTTAGGCTTTCCATGCCAGATGCACTGACGATATAAGATGCGATGGATGGAATCATCAAATACAAGACAATAAACGTCAGCAAAAAGATGATATATGATATAGTGATCGTAGTTAGGGAAGAGTCTAAGGATGTAACGTCATAAGAGAGTTGTTCGAGTGCATCATGATAGATATTGATGTGCTGTTGCATAAGTGTGGCGTTGAGTTGTTGTATAATTACATCCATTAAGTTTGCAATGGGTATAAAGAGACAGACGTTGATGTATTTGCTAATCCATCCAATCCAGTTTTTCTTGAAAATTGGTAATATGGAAAGTGTAAATGCAAATGGACCAAAGACTATTAATACGATTCGAAAAGCAACATTTATTGCCCTAATGATGAGTTTGACTGCTCCGAAAGCTATGGCTGCAATGTATTCAACGGCATTAAGGATGAGGTCCATCACATTAATGTAAAGATTCTCAAAAAAAGAAGAGGAAGAATTTATTCCAAAGACGCCTTTCCAAAAACCACTTTCTGATTTTTTCTTCTTTTCAGCCAATTGATAGGTCTTTTTTATCTCTGACAATTCATGAGCTTTCTTTTGATATTCGGTATTGTCATGTTGAGAAATCTTTTCCGTGTAGATATTAATGGGTTCAAATAAACTATCTACAGAATTATATACGATAGAAAAATTTAGGGTGATAATACCGATGATGAAGGGTTTGAGAAGAGGAAGAAATTCAATAGGTTCTCCTTTCGCCCAGGTCTTCATCAGAATATTTGCGAAATAGCCAAATGCGAAGAGTCCGCATAAGAGAAAGCATATTTCTGTAATGGCGGATAATTGTTCAATGCATTTTTCAAATAAGCTTTCAATGAAAGAATCCGACAAAAATGATGATAGATTAAAATTTGCAAAATGTTCCATTAACGTATATTTTTCGTGTTAATTGATCTTATATTTAGGGGTCTATAAAAATTCATTTCATCTATTTTTTATTTATAGACACACCTTAAAAGTTAATGAAGTTAAAGAGTGATTCATTACGGTTTTTCGCCAGATTGTAGGTGAATACACTATTGTAGGTCTCCAGAATTTTCTCTTTAATCTGTTCCATATTCTTTTTTAGGTAGCGTAATTCCTGTTGTCTCTCATAATCATTCAATTGCACATCATTGTTATTTGTTTTGTTATGAACGATGGCACTTGCTCGTTTGGCGATATCACTTATACGAGAAGAAAATTTGACGATGTCTTCGATACACTTCTGTTTTTCTTCCTCATTTATTATTCTCGAATCAGACAAGCTTTTTTTCATTGATTTAATGGTGTTTAGTATCTCCTCTCCGAGTTCTATAATATCAATCACTTCGCCAGCTGTTTTGATGTATTCAGAAACAACTTCGACACGTTCTTGCATTTTTTTGCTCTCTTCGTATGCCTTTTGTGCAATCCTGATTTGTTCGATGAATTTATATTTTTGTTCGATTTGTTCTTCCATCTCTTCGCTAGCCAGTGTTAAACGTTGGACTATTGATGAAGGGTCAGATACAATTGTTACAGATTGAGAATGAGCTCCTAAGGAAATCATAACAGTAAGAATAAGTAGTATAAAATTTTTCATGATAGAAATTGGTTTATATAGTTTGTAATAGTTTTTCGAATAGAACCGTTATTGGATGGTAGCATGGATTGAATCATACCTTTCTCTTCTTTATCGGTTGTGTAGGTACAATACTCTTCCTTGCTTACTTCTACACCGTACACAGCGCAGAAATTTCGTAGAGAAATAAAGACTTCCTTGTATTTCGACCTGTTGTTGAAATCTAGAGCGTTGTTGACGGAAAAGAGAATGTTTTGTTCTTTCTTAGAAAGGGAAAGTATCTCTTGAATAATTTGAGCTTTCTCTTTGAAATCACGTAGGTCTAATAATATTTTACAATGCGATTGAGTGATCATGATGTCTTTGATGAATTTATTACCAACAAGGTCATCCGGTTCTTGTGTTACAATAGCAATTTCCCCGAAATGTTTTCTTGCTGTTCGGTATAAGTATCCGATGAAGGAAGCCATCCCCTCTTTGGCGATGGCTTGCCACGCCTCTTCTATCAACATTAGTTTTCGTTGGTTGGGATCTAGTTTCCGTATTTTATCCATAAAGGTGGACATGATGATTAGAGTCACGATAGGAAACAATGTTTTGTTGTCTTTGATGTTGTCTAACTCAAAGATAATGAATCTCTTATCAAATAAATTCAGTTCTTTGTCAGAATTAAGAAGATGATCGAACATGCCTCCAGAGCTAAATGGTTTCAAGACCTGTATCATATCATCCACGTCAAAGTTCTCTATACGAACATTTAATTCTTCTTTTATCATGGGTTTGAATTCGTTGATTAGATAGTTGTAGAAGGAGTTGAACCCAGGAGGAATGGAGTGATCAGAACATATCTTATCGATGTAATTGTAGATACACACTTTTATATGAGTACTTTCACTGTTAGATAGTTTCTGATCACCCTTCCAAAGGGTTTTAATCAATGTCAGTAATTGTTCTTTCTTTTCTTCTGAATATTCGTAGTTGGGTTCATAGAAAGGATTGAAAGAGAGAGGATTTTTTTCTGTATATGTATAATAGAGCCCGTCGTTTCCATTCGTCTCTTCCTGAATCATTTGACAAAGTCCTTGGTAGGAATCACCAATATCGACCAAGACGATGTGACAGCCTTGTTCCCAATATTGCCTTACCATGTTATTGGTAAAGAATGATTTACCAGAACCAGAGGGACCTATGATTACTTTGTTCCGATTGTCAATCCACCCCATCTTTTTGGGATAATCATCCAGGTCAATTCTAATTGGTATACCTGCATTTCTATCTGTTAGTTGGATACCGAACTGATCATCGTCTACCATATCTCTATAATTACTATCATAATTAAGGAAACAACATCCTTGTTCGAGGAAGGTGAGGAATGAAAGTTCGGCAGGATATTGTGAAGCACATCCAGGTATACCACCCCAAAAGATTTGAGGAACAATTTTCTCTGTTTTTGTCTTCGTACAACAGTTTATACTAGAACATGCCGCTTCAGCGATTGCATTCTTTTGTAACAAACGTTCCCAATTTGAATCCCATAATAATAGATTAAAGGCACAGCGGACACTCCTTTTCTGTTCAGAGTATGCCTCGTCGAGAAATGCCGTGTTTCGTTCTAAATTAATAGCATTCTCGCGGGATGTAGACGAAAAGGCTTGCTGTAGTTTACCTTTGTGTTCTATTTCTTTCATGTTTTCCTGATGGTCGTTGAGAAAGTAGTATTGGTTATAAACATGTTCGAAAGGCATACTTAGAGCAAGATTGGCAACAAAACTTTGAGGCACAAAAAAGGAGGGCGGGTTTGAGAATTTCTTGCTGAATGAGTAATTGGACACTTCTGTCGGTATCACATCAAGATCGGCTATCGAGAAGCAAGAAACGTAGTTATCACCCACCATCAGAGTACCATCTTCCACATGAATATCTTTAAGTACAGTAGAATCATTTGAGAAATTTAGTGTAAGATATTTTTCAATTAATCCCATAGATTCTGGTGTACCCAAAAGTTCATCTTCGCTTAATGCTCGCATGTTAACGTTCGATTCCTTTAATATTTGTGATAATCTAGAAATCGATTCTTTAAACGAGTTAAGTCTATTTTCATCGAGCACCTCTTTAGGTACAAGTCTGTTTTTACATAGAGCCGAAGCGGTAGAGGATGTTTTACATCCCTCTTTAGAGGAGAGGGTTACATAGAGGAATGTTCTATGTTTCAAGTATTTTCTCCCATCAAAATGTTTATAATAAGTATTGTTGAGAAAAGATTTTTTGTAGTTATCCTTCCGAAAGATTGATTCAGCAAATACATCCTGTTTGTGTACAATTGTATAATCTGGTAAATCACGGAGAGCAGAACAGAAAGCCTTATGAAGTCGGTCATAATCGTCGGTGTCTCGTGTATAAATTTCTGGTAGGATAATCTCAAAACACATGGTTATATCTGCATTTTTAGACACTAGTAATCCATCCTCATACCTCCAAAGAGGGAGAACATTTTCAATCCTATTACTATTGATGTTAAAATTCATGTAAACAGTTTTAATTACTTGACAATCATTAGTTTGTAGATTCTCCTATCTATTTGTATTCGTTGAATCGTTTTCATCTGGGCAATGGTATATTTCAGACCAGATTCTCCGAAATGAGCATTCAGATAGTATGCGAGTCCGACAGATCCTAAAGCAATGAGTATCACTAATGTGATCGTTACAGCAAAGGGAAGGAGAAGACCGAGTAGAAAGTAGAAGAGAATACTTAGAACGATACCTCCGAGTGCTAAAAAAACATAGGTGGTACGAAGTCCTTTAAACTCAAATGATTTCCCTACCCCTTTATTAGTTTTGTAGGTCATTGTATGGACATTAAGAGAAGAAGAAATTTTTAACGACCATGGAGACTACACAGGCAACGACAAGACCAGCCACCCATCCTCCAATCTTTTTAGCTGAATCTTTATCCCCATTGAATAATTTGTATGCCACGACTGCTCCTCCTATTAAAGCGAATAATCCACAAATCGACATAAAGAGTGTCAATGCTGGAGTGACCATCTTTTCCAATTGTTCATTGGCAGAATTGAGAGCAGAGGCAGCTTGCTTTTGAGCAAAAGTGTCACACACAGATAGTAATGCGAACACTACGATAGAAATTTTTTGTTTCATGTTATTATTGTATTAAAATTTATATAATTCAGATAGAAATGAATTAGATAGACAGAGTTTAACGATCTTCTTGTTTCATGCAAAGAAGATAAATGCAGTTTTCAGTCAAGTAGCAGTCTCCCTATTGTCTAATTTCTAAATGGAAGCAGAAGCTCTCCTAAGTCGTATCTGACTTGTTGTTTCCTTCTGTTCTCTTTTTGAAGCAAGAACAGTGTATACAACTAATATGAAATCAATGATTATGCATATAACAAAATCATATAATAGAAATTTACTCCAACTTATGGTGTTTAATCCAAACATATTCGATATTTTTTTTCTTTTTTGCTGACTAATCAGCAACAAACATTCAACAATAGTTTTTAATCGGGGACAAAATTATTAAAAATTTTGATAAATCATAAATTTTGAGTGGAAAATCTAAAAAAATAAATGGATGAGAATGAAAAAACATCCTCACCCATTTAAATAGCAATTTTATATCCATCAGTTCAATTCATCTACAATAGAAGAGTTCCCTGCGTGGACTCCTTAACGAGATGATTATCCAACTTCCTGCAATTCCGGCATGTTCTCTTTATAGAATTTACAACCAGTGGAAACTGATGAAACAGCGTCTTGTACTAAACATAGTGCTTCTGACAGTTGCTTTTCGGCTGATGTTAATCGAGCTACCAAGTCGCATACCACAATTCGAGAGGTCTCTTCGTCTGTCGCTGCTTCTGCTAAAAGACTTTCCAAACATGGTCGGACGTCTTTCACAGAGAGTTCCAAATTGGATCCACTCTCCCTCATTTTGGCAAGAAGCTTCTCTAATGAGATGCTCAAACTGTCATCGCTTTCGTAAAGATTAAATCTATTTTCCATACCTGTTTTTTAGTTATAAATTGCACTGCCAATGTATGCGAAAGATTTTATAAAAAAAATTTTCTTATGAATTAGTTACTAACAATTCTTTCCTTTTTCTCTTATCATTTTGATTATTAAATAATTATAAGTTGTAAGTTTTTTATCGCATATAAATCTTTGATTATCAATCGAATAATATAATTATTTTTGTAATGATATTGTCTTTCAATAGGTTATGAGTTACTGGTTTGAATTGTCAATCAAGGATGATTTTTTCCCCTTTTGTTTTTTTTACAACTTATAAAAAATTTTTATATTTGCTTGAGGTCTTTTGGATTGAAAATAAATTCATTAAAAGTCCTAATATTATTTGCTAACACTTTAAATTAAATAGCATGGGTTTATTAAAAAACGTTATTTCTGTTCTCTCCTCTGTTGCTTCAGAGGTGGCAAAGAGTGATTCTGCCAAAGAGATCCTAAATTCACTTCAAAATGGCAATATAGATATCGCCACTGGTCTTAAAGAGGCGTTGAAGGTAGGTATTCAAACGGCTGCGACAAATCTAAGTAAACAAGATGGCTTCTTGGCGGATGCTGCGGTTCGTATTGGTTTGCCTCAAGAGGCTTCCACCGTTTTTAATGCAATTCAGTCATTGGCTCAAAATGATACATTCAACTCATTGTTAAATTCAACTGGTGTTAAGATTCCTGATTCTGACACTGTTATTACTTTGTTTAACCGTGCTGCAGAGAATGCTGCTCCTAAGTCTGTCGACATCTTTGCTAATGCTATTACGGGTATCTCAATTGCTGATGCTGAACATATCTTGTTTGGTGCAGATAATGCGGCTACTTGTTATTTAAAAGACAATACTCAATCGCAACTACAGTGCGCCTTTGTTCCTTCTATCACCGATTCTCTTGGTGCTGTTAAAATAGGTAACTTCACACCATTGAGTGCATGGGATACTTTCGCTACTTACAACAATAAACTTGTTGAATTGTTGGATAATAGCGCTGTTAAGAAAGGTTTGGAACTGGCTAGAATGACAGGTGTTCTTAAGGATGAATACTTCGAGAAATTGAGAGATATAGATATTGTTAGTACAAACTTGCCTGATTATATCACAGGTCGTGCTTTGGACGGACTCTTCTTAAAAGTTTCAGAAAAAGAGGCAGATATTCGTCATAATGCTAGTGCGCGTGTTAGTGACGTTCTTCAAAGCGTATTTGGTCGTTTGGATGCTCGATAAAATTTCAATACTGATAATAACGGGGACTGACTTCTATCAGTCCCCTATTTTTTTCTCCTCTCCCCTACCCTGTTCCCAATAAAATTTCAATGAATTTTCAACTTCTTTCTCTTTTTTTGATGAAACATATTATCTTTGTACCGTAAAATCAGCTATCGTATAAGTTTGCCAATTGTCTACCGCAAAATTTACCGAATAGCATAACTTTTTGTGACTATGTTAGTTAAAACTTATGGAGCCTCTGTACAGGGTATACATGCTGCTACTATTACCATTGAGGTGAATGTGACTCAAGGTATTCGTTTCATGTTGGTCGGACTGCCTGACAATGCTATTAAGGAGAGTCATGAGCGTATTGTTTCGGCTATGGAGTTTTGTGGAATGAAATTTCCTCATTATCAGGTGATTGTTAATATGGCCCCTGCTGATATTAGAAAAGAGGGTGCTGCGTATGATCTGCCTTTAGCCATTGGTATCATGGCGGCAGCTGGTGATATTCTGGCGGATGATTTAGATCAGTATGTTATCATGGGTGAGTTATCATTGGATGGTACATTGCAGCCGATTCGTGGTGCTCTCCCCATAGCTATTAATGCGAGAGAAGAGGGATTCAAAGGTCTTATTCTGCCCGAAGAAAATGCTAAAGAGGCAGCTGTTGTCAACAATCTGAATGTCTATGGAGTCAAAAATCTAAAATCGGTGATTGATTTTTTGAATAAAAAAGAGGATCTCTCCCCTACTTTTGTAGATACCCGGGCAGAGTTTTTCAAAAACTCCAATCATTTTGATATTGATTTTTCTGATGTTAGGGGACAAGAGAATGTAAAAAGGGCTTTTGAAGTGGCAGCCGCCGGAGGTCATAACATTATTTTGGTGGGCCCTCCGGGTGCTGGTAAATCTATGCTGGCCAAACGTATTCCCACTATTCTGCCTCCTCTCACATTATATGAAGCTTTAGAAACTACCAAGATTCATTCTGTGGCAGGAAAGATAGGGAAGGAAACCTCTCTTATGACACAACGTCCTTATCGTAATCCTCATCATACCATCTCGGATGCTGCATTGTGTGGTGGTGGCGGTTATCCGCAACCGGGGGAGATCTCCCTTGCTCACAATGGAGTGCTTTTTCTCGACGAACTTCCTGAATTTAAAAGAACCGTTTTGGAAGTGATGAGACAACCTTTAGAGGATCGTAAGATTACCATCTCTAGGGCTCGCTCTACTGTTGAATATCCAGCTAGTTTTATGCTTGTGGCAGCAATGAATCCTTGTCCGTGTGGGTATTACAATCACCCATCGAGAGAATGTGTTTGTGGTCCTGGGGTTGTTCAGAAATATATGAATCGAATTTCAGGTCCTTTGTTGGATAGAATCGACATTCAGATTGAGATTGTTCCTGTTCCTTTTGAGAAATTGTCGGAATGTGAACCTGCAGAGACAAGTGAACAGATTCGTGCTCGCGTCATCGAGGCACGTAATATTCAATTGGAACGCTTTAAAGGGATAAAAGGGGTACACTGTAATGCTCAAATGACCACTCGCCTACTCCATGAACATGTGAAACTAAATGAAGAGGCAAGCACAAGACTGAAGTCTGCTATGCTGAAATTGAATCTTTCCGCTCGTGCTTATGATCGTATTCTTAAGGTCGCACGAACAATAGCCGACCTTGATCATTCGGAAAATGTGGAGACTAGACATATCTCAGAGGCGATTAATTATCGAAACTTGGATAGAGATGGTTGGGCAGGATGAAAAAATTATAGTCTGAGAATCGGTATGAATGATGATTCAATGGCAGATATGTGAAATTTGGAAACAAATGGTTTATATAGAAATAATTACAAACGACAAGGGTGATTTAAAGTTTCGGACGCTTGTATGCAGTCCGAAACTTAAATCACTTATCATGTAAAGCTGTAAGTCTTTTTATAAGTATTCGTTGCTGAATTTCTTTAATTCGGCATCGAACGTTAGTTTAAATCTCTCGTCGATGATCTCTGACATTAGATCGCGTATGTTTTTACCTGTCAGAGTAGAGAGCGTTTTCAACTTTTTATGCGCAGTTGTTGTGATGGAGACGTTGATGTACTTTTCTCCCTCTCCTTTTTGTTTCACTTCTTTGGTAGTATCAGTAGTTTTGTTTTCTGTTTTACCACCATTCGTTTTTAGGGAAGTACTGCTGTTTTGACTTCTCCCCTCCTCTATTTTTTGTTTCTCAAGTTCATTTGAAGCTTGGAGCAATTTGCTAAAATTATCCATGGCCTATTATTTTTTACTTTTTTGAACATGAAGTGTTAACATAAGAATGATTTCATCAAAGACGCATCTTTGCTCGAAGGTCACTTTGTTTTCCATTGTCGAAGCTGCTCTTCGATTGCTTACCAAGTCTGATATGGAGTGATCGAGGAACGGAATACCTAAGTTTCCGCTATTGATGCTGTTGATGATAGCTTTGGACTCTTTCTCGTTTTTATTCACTTTGTTGAGAATGCCAACATAGGATGTCTCCAAATTGAATTTTTCCTTTTTCTCTTTGATGATTTCCTTGAATCTTTCTAGGAACTTTAATGTCGAAGAGAAGTCGATTGGCGTTGGAACAACTGGAATAATGGCAAAATCCAACAAGTAATACATGGTGATGACACCTTCTTGAACCATGTTTCCAGGGAAATCCACCAGTATTATGTCATACTTCTCCTTTAATTCTACGATGTGGTCCTTGAATTCATTTGAATTGATCGCGTAGACATCGTACATGTTGTCTTTCTGTTCTTGTGTAACCTCAGGAGAAGCTAATTCTCTTTCCCTAATACCAAGGAAGGAGCGTTGGAAATCATCACAATCAATCACTGCAACCGTCAAGCCCTTTTTCTTACCAATTGTATTTAGATAATTGGCAAACATGGCTGTAAGTGTCGTCTTACCACAACCACCTTTTTGTGATACAAAGGAAATGACTAAACCTGGAAGAACTTTGCCCATAATGTTTTTTAATTATAATGTTATCTTGTTTTTATATTTTTTCGTTGTTTTACAATATTATAAAAATGTGACCGCACAATTTGCTTGTTTTTGTTATTTCGCCTTTCTGTGTAAATCACATTTCTGTATTAATGTGAATTTGTTAAAAGGTTAAAATGACAATTCTGTCAAATCACATTTATATGATAGTGCAAATATATGAAATTGTTATTTACTAAAAAAGAAATTTTGTGAAAATGTTACTATGTTTTTCTGTATTTTTTGTTTTATTGTTATTATGTTCTTTATTTATAATTGTAAAATTGTTTATTTGTCTTAATGTTATTTTAGTATTTTATGTGATAATGTGTAAAATGT